>SDBT01010569.1_pt1 | contig 14896 bp, 14 predicted proteins | sample 2277101 | NCBI WGS metagenome assembly SDBT01 (sample SAMN10404973, study PRJNA504765) | marine sediment metagenome | isolation source: marine sediment core GS10_PC15, 103 cmbsf | place: Arctic Ocean: Southern Knipovich Ridge | collected 2010 | reverse complement strand
CCGATAGCTTTCCGTTTGGGGATGTACTTCCGGATCTCCGTATACCTCACTGGTAGAGGCCTGTAATACTTTAATCTTCAATCTTTTGGCAAGGCCTAACATATTAATTGCTCCCATTACGGAGGTCTTGGTAGTTTGTATCGGGTCAAAGCTGTAATAGACAGGACTCGCCGGACAGGCTAAATTATATATTTCATCTACTTCTACATACAGAGGTAAGGTTATATCATGACGGAGTATTTCAAAATATGGATTATCAAGAAGATGAATTATATTTTGCTTATTTCCAGTAAAAAAATTATCTACACAGATTACTTCATTATCTTCATTTAAAAGTTTTTCACAAAGGTGTGAGCCGATAAAACCTGCTCCTCCGGTAACTAATATTCGTTTCTTCATAATACCTCCTATAGATAACTTCTTTTTTAAATCTTCTATTAGATTTTTTAGTTCTTTTATCTTCAGATATCTGCATAAAGTTACATGACTCAATAAATTGCTCAATGGGTTTTATCCGAGCCCCTCTTATGGTTTTTAAACCTGTATCTACTAAAATAATTTTCACCCTGTTAAGGTAATTAATACAAAAATTCTCGATATAACTACTGAAGAATGAGTTTAATTATCTAAAATTTTTGTTTTTGTGTTGTTATTATCTAATACTTTTGTCTAGCAAGCTCCATTTTTAATCTGCCTTCTTTAAGAGAATTGTAACCCTGTAGAAAAGTTATCGGGAGACCAGTATACCAACTTATTAAAAATAATTTATAAAAGGGAGGTAATGACAAACACCAGACAATCTCGCAAAATGAAAGCTATAATTCTCAATCATCTGAAAGCCAGCTTTTTCAAGACCCCTAACTAATCCCAAGAAAGAAAAAAACCTTATATGCGGAAAATTCCAATCATTAGCATCTGGAAAATAGTGTAATGTGTCAATATTCCTAGTAAACAAAAACTTAACAACATCAACTAGCGAAAAATGGTTGGGAGCATGAATTAGCAATTTACCGTTTCGGCTCAGGACTCTATGGGATTCTTGAATTACCTTAGATGGATTCAACAAATGCTCTAATACATCTTTAAAAATTACAAAATCGAAGATTTCATTTTCAAAAGGTAAATCGATTGTGGAGAAATTACTGATTAAAATCTTTTCATCATATCCACGTTCGGAGGCCTTTTTGAGCGCATAAGGACTACCATCAACGCCAGTTAATTTACATTGTATCTTTTCCTTAAAAAAACCTCCAAAAAGTCCGTTGCCGCATCCGTAATCGAGGATATTATAAAATCGATATTTTTTTATAATATCCTCGAAAATTAGCATCATATAATTATTTTGTATGCGATCAATATCAACATTAGTAAAATACTCAAACTTTCGAGAGAATTTTTCTTTTTTCATTATTTTGCCTCACCACTTCGAATTAACAAGGCATATTCTTTTGCCATACGCTGAGCAGTAAACAAGGTTTGATACCGTTTGAAACCTTTTACTCCCTGCTCCTCACAAAACCTTTTATCTTGTAGGAAAAGTATCAGATAGTTAGCAAAACCTTTTATATCCTTTGAATCAACACAATAGCCCCCGTGCCCATCTCGTAAAACTTCGGGAATCCCTCCAACACGCGTAGCTACAACAGGAACCTTGAAAGACATCGCCTCCACAATAATTAGTCCGAAAGACTCAAATGCCTGAGAAGGGACCACAAGCACATCACTTTGCTTCAAGAGCCATGGTACGTCTTCCCTGAACCTTAAAAGATGCACATTCTCCTGAAGACTTAAACTATCCCTCACAGTCTTGACTTTTTCTATTTCGTCAGGAGAACCGTAGCCGCAAATAACCAGATGGGCAGATGGCAGGATGTCTACTACCCGCCGAAATGCTTTCAAAAGAAAGTGGTGTCCCTTACGCGGTTCATAAGTTCCTAACATCAAGCATATTTTACAATCTGCTTCAATGCTCAATTCTTCCCGTAAATTTTTCTCTTTTTTTATTAAGCAATCATTATTGTTACTTGCATCAATACCATTAAAAATAGTACGAACATTTACTTTCTTTAAAGCGGGGCGATTTTTTAAGGAGTTAGCACATACTTCAGAAACTGTTACAAAAATTTTCGTATATTTGGCTACTAAATGATCAATAAAATATTCAACAAAACCCACAATCTTGCGAGGAGAAACTGCTAAATTGTGAAAATTATGAATGGAACGTTTTTTAGTGAACAAGCCCCAACTTATTGTAGCTGCCCTACAAGAAATTCCTGCTGGATAGCCCCCATTAACAATAACCAGCCTATCTGGTTTATTATTCAACAGAAGCTTCCTAATAGCAATAACATTATAAAAAAATAATGGATAGCTCAAAATAAATATCATTAATTTTACAAATAAACCGATTTTTCCTTTCCATTTGATCGATCTATGAAGACTCGAGTGATTGGGTATATGATGCTCATATATAGAAACTTTCCTCCTAATTTTCCCTCTATATGTTTCTAACCCCGGATGACTGTGATTGCAAATAATTGCAATTCTATCCTCGGAATGGGGCCAATTATTCACTAAGGAGGTCAGGAAAGTATCGAGCCCACCTTTATAGTAATTTTCAGTAAAAAATGTAATTTTCATTCCTTTCCTCTCCTCTGATTAAATCACCCTATATTTCCCTAAAGTACAACCACTCCAAAGGACACCTCTCATCTTCTTACCCTTTAACACACTTCCGACATTATGCCTTCGTAAGCAATCTTTTATCTCCTTTTGTCTTTTTCGAACAATTCATTAAAATCCATTAACTTGCTTTATTAAATCTCTTGCGTCGAATCTATAAATTCATAATGACTGCGGAAAAAGGGAACAATAATCTTTACGGTAGCACCATTCTTTGAGATTTTGTGTAACTCTTCCAGTACTTTGATAACACTATCAATATGCTCAATGACATTATCCGCACCAATATAATCGAATTCATTATCGGTAAATGGATAAGGAAAAACATTTAGATCATGAACAACATCTACATCAGTATCTTTTGAGATATCTCTTCCCATTGCGCCTTTTTGTTTTCTTTTGCTATAACCCAAATCCATTACCTTCATTTTCTCCATGAACCACTTCTCAAAAATATCCTTTCAAGTTTGACTCGAAATTTACCTTTAAAGCCTATTGTCATAAGATAAAACAAACTGTATTTGATATACCTCAGAAATGGAAAAATAAACATCTCTTTTAAAAAATACGCCAAGTATCTCCATCTTCTGGGGGATTTTGTTATTTTAGACCAATATCTGTAGTCAGCTTGAAACATACTTTTTTCAAGCGGAACATAAACACCATATTTTAGATGCCAACTAATTAATAATTTCTGTAAATTTAATCTATGTTTGGACATCCTGTATTTTTCCGGAGGATTTAACCTGTTTATATCACGATACTCTTCTTTAGTTATTGGTACATTCAAAAACTTACTATAACATTCAGTTCCTGGATATGGTTGTGTAATTCCTACTGAAATGTATGTGGGTTTTATTTTCGCCAGTAATTCGTGGGTTAAAACCAAATCTTCCTCGGTTTCTTCAGGCAAGTTAAGTAGAATATTGGCAAATGTTCGCATCCCATTAACTTTACACAATGAAAAAGCATGGATAGTTTGATCTACATTGATACCTTTCTTGATGATCTTTAAAAGTTTTGGTGAACCCGTCTCTACACCAAAATCAAGCTGAATACAGCCGGCATTTTTCATCGTCCTAACGATTTCTTCATTTCGGATACAATTACTTCTGGTCTCTGCTCCCCAAAGCATTTTCATCCCACTTTTGCTATATGCCTCACAAAATTCATAGATATCGTTTTCTTTTACACCAAAGGTATCATCCATGATATAGAAAAATTCAAAGTGATACTTGTTTTGCAAAATACCTAATTCTTCAATTACAACAGGTAATGGACGTTTACGTACAACGGTATTTTCTTTCGTTTTATCATTAGCATTCCAGACAGAATTTGAAGCACAAAACACACATTTATACGGGCAACCCCTCCCTATATAAATCACTGCACAGGATGCGGGAAGACGCCTGATAATGTATTTTGATGGCTTAGTATACCAATTCATGTCAAGCATATGGTAAGCAGGCATACCACATTCACTCAAATCCATAAACTCTCTATTGGAATTGATTTTTATACTTCCCTTTTCCAAATACCCTATTCCTTTAATATGGCTATTGTCTTTAGCGTCATCATATTCTAGCAAAAATTGCTTAAGCGTTAGTTCACCTTCTCCCCGTACAACAATATCAAAAGGGCTACCTTCATAAAGAAAATCTTCCGGAGCCACTGAAGGGTGGGCATTGCCTACTAATATTTTGGCACTGGAATGTTTTTTTATTGCTTTAGCAAGGTCTGTGATTACATCGTAATCTGTCACAAAAGCAGCAAGACCAATGTAACGCGGGTTTTTTGTCTTAATTTCATGAATTATGATGTCATAATTTACGTCAATGTTTTTCTTATGAGGATCAACAATATCTATGCGGAAACCGTGCTTCTCAAGATAGCCAGCCAAATATAAAAAATAACATGGCATATTGTCACTCAGCGCATTGGATGGAGAAACAATAAACAAAATATCTAACCCGTAATTTTCTTCATTCGCCATATATAAGACCTCCCTATAAACATATCTAATTCCAATCGCATCCTTTTGCTTTTTTACCACAGTATAAATCTAATATTTTCAATTTTTAAGTCCCCTTCATTTTTTCTAAAGATTCAACTATAGATGTGTCAAAATAAGGAATTAAACCCCAAGAAATTGAAAAGAAAATTATCAAATTCGTTAAACCAATTAAGTTGGTCATTAAAACAATCCTTTTCTTCCTTTAAAAATTCAGCCTCGTCATAATACTCTTCTAAAATACTATATTTAATATTTACTTTATCCAACTCATAAGAAGTTAAGGGAGTTAAAGCGATAATAACATCGTTACGTTCAAATTTTAAATCTGGGCTGTATGCCTCTGCTAAATAATATTTCATATTTTCTTTCCCTCAATTATTATCTGGTCATGTTAATGTAGTGTTTTTTCTCTTAATTCCAATTGATGCTAATTCATAAAGCTCTTTTACAATACTAATAACCTTATCTTTTGTAAAGTAATCCCGATAAAATAATAAAATCATAAAATACCATATAATTATTTGAAAAAATATCGAAATCGAACTAAGAAGCCAGAGGTTTAGGATTGTTGAACTATAGAAAAAACTATGAAATACAGAGAATATTACACTTATAATAAAAGGAAATATAATTTGTCTTAAAAACAAGGTTAATTCGTTCCTTTGTTTGATTAAATATTTCCGTGCCAGAAAATACAAAACAAAAGTGGCCACGCCTTGACTCACAACAGTAACTAAAGCTATGGCTTCAATTCCATATCCTATATAAACTATAAGTAAATCTAAGATAATATTAATTCCAGCACCAATTGCGAAGATAGTGGCAACAAGGGCTTGTTTATTAATCACTACAGAGTTTAATATTGCGCTTGGAATTGTAGCAATAGAAGCAAGATAAAGCATGTTCGATAAAATAAGAAACAAGGATATGGATTCAACATATTTAGGAAGAATTAATTTAACTATAACACCATATCCAACCTGAACCAGGGGTATTATCATTGCAGTTACTAATGCCATATAAATTGCCATTCTTTCAGTATTATTAAAAGAATCCTCGGCATTTTTGACCTTTCCAGAATGTTCCCATAATATTGGTTCGAGCACTCTTCCAAAATCTGCCAAAAAATTTATTCCAGACCCAATAAAAAACATAGCAAATGTAAATAATCCTAAATCATGTAGTGGTAAAAAAGAAGCAATAATTGTCCTATCAGCCATCCTATATACATAAAAAATTACACTCAAAAGGCTAAAAATAAATCCAATTTTGATTAAACGAACAACCTCTGCCCATTCAAACTGAAAAGAGTAGCCTATGGGAGCTTTTTTAAAATAATATATTCCTTTAAATAAAGTACAAACTAATGGGGCTATAAGCACAGCATAAATACCTATCCAATAAATTGAAATGATTATGATAATTGGAGATAAAATTGAATTTATAAGTCTTCCCTTTGCAATAACTGTAAAATTCTGATTTATAAAATTTATTGTAACCCAGTAATTTACAAAACGAGCAGAAAAAAAGGAAAAAGCAGTTATAATTAACCCTATCTTAATTATCTTATTTGAATAAAAAAAAGAGGCACCAAATATAACCAAAAAAGGCAAGATAGAGTATATCAAATCTGATGAAATTGCAATATTTTGCACTCTCGTAGATTGTTTTTCCTCTTTTTTGCCTATTAAATAGGGTATCTCTCGTTGAGCTGCAGATAACATTCCTGGATTTATTAATCCAGCATACAGATTCCATAAAGCAACAAAACTAATAATTCCATACTCCTCTGGTACGAGAAATATACCGATAATTATTTGATTCGGAATCTGCATCAATAGAGAAACTACACTAACAGCATTAAACTTTGCCGATTGTTTTACTATATTTCTAATACTTATTGTCATAATTTAAATGTCCTATAGATCAATTAATATTTTAGGCTTTTGTAATTCTTTAGAAAAAGAATAAGGAATATAATTCGTGAGAATAAATTTCCTTTTATATATTGTAACTTATCGATCTTCAATTAAGTGACGTCCCTCGTTTAATATTTTTATTGCCTTCTTTTCTCTTTCAAATATTTTATTAAATCAATCATGTTAAATGATTTATCTTTTGGGATAAATTGCAAAATATCAAGATTTAATATATGCATTCCCGTATTTACAAGAAAATCATATTTTAGATATAAAAAATGGGGTACCAATTCAACCATCTATTACTTTTTATTATTTCTGGCTGCGTAATGAAAGGGTAAAATCGAAACCACTCTAAGGTTTTGAAAAGTGCCATTAATAAAATGCTTACAAAAAGGATTAATAACTGCCACTTCTTCTGAGGTGCAATGATAATTTTCATTTTTTTAAAAATTTGACTTTTTAAACATAATTTTTTCTCCCGCTATTTAAATCCCTTTCTTTAATCGATTAGCTACTATTTGCCAAAACGGAATATCTTCAGAATGTTTTGTTTTTATATAATCACGCCGATAGTTATCATAATGGTTCTTGCCTACAGTTAATTCAAATTTCCAATTAATATTTTCATTCTTATCAATGAATATTGGCTTTTTCCCAAAGTATTTCGCCATTTTAATAATTGAAGGGCCTTGAAAGCCTCTATTTAACTCAGAAGAAGTCATGAAAATTACAGGCTTATAAAAAAGATTAACAAGATTAAGAGCGGTACTATAGTGAGCTAAAATTAATTTACTTTCTCTTATTAATTCTATTGATTGTCCTCTAATACATTTACGTCCTTCAAAATAATCAGGATGATTTTTATAATTAGATCGAGGATGTGCTGCAATAACTACTTCAAGTCCTAATTGATCTTCAATAAGTTTAAATAAATTATTCAATAAAAAATAATATCTCTCTGGAGCAATATAAGATTTTATCCCAGCGACGATACAATCGGGATGAAAGGGTAAATATTCATCTATAAATACAGCAATAGGACGCTCAATAGAAGGATTATCCCTTTCTTTTAAATACAAGTCATAATCTAACGTATGAGCCCAAAGCACCTCAGTATTAGCATCGGTAGGATAATGATATTTTAAGCATTTCTCTCCTCCTGCTAAAATTATCTTCGCCGATTTTACACCAAACAAATAAAATGGCAGTCTTTGAAAAATATGATTCAAACTATTTTTAGGAGGAACTTTAAACATTTTTTTAAACTTTCTGTAATAAATTATTATTTTTAGTTTTTCACTGTACATATCAGGAATTGGATTCGCCATAAAAACCGCATAATCAGATCCTGATTTACTCAATGCTCTATAAATCCAAAGAGATATGAAATTATAAGTAATTAGATTTATAACGAAATCGCTATTTTTCAAGACAGAAATTTTATTATATAGCTCATTCTTTTTACGAAATAAAGTTAATCCATTATAATCAAATGGATCCGGAGGACTATAACTATTGTGCAAAACAGGAAGTGTAATGGGAGTAATATCCCAAACTTCTACTTTAAAATCATTTTGCTCTAAGATCTCAATCCCAAAACATTGATAAAACCATAAATTAAATGGAGATTCAACAAAAAATATAATTCGTTTAATCATGTTTTTCTCCTAATAATAAATAAAACGTATTCATACTCTTTTCGAATTTTCTTATCAATCTAAGGCATCTGTCAAACGAAAATTATGTTTGCCTTAACACTTAATTTTGTATAGTAATTGTATGGAGGTAAAATAGATAGAATTATATCGCTTTAATTTCCCCTTAGCCGTTGAAATATCCTCTGAATAATTTCCAATAAACTGTGGTTCTTCCATACAGATAAAAATTTATGATATTGATCATATAGAAATTCTTTTTTATGGCTCTTATAATAATAATTATTAATCTTGTTCCGCAATCGTCTTCTTTTTCTTACTAATTCCGAATTTGTCCACTGTGTAAGATTTGCCGAGCTATAAGAACTATAACCCGAATCAAGATTCATATGATAATCTACCTCATCTTTAATAAGATTATGTTTTATTGCATAAGAATATAAATCCGTGCCTGGCAACGGTACCACTGGAAAAAGCGGACCTGCCTTTATGCCGCATCTAATGCAAAAACTAGTCGTTTCTTTAATAGATTCTTCGTCTTCGCCAATGTAACCGAACATGGTTTGAACAATTATTTCTATACCGGTCTTTCTTGTAATTTCTATGGCCGTATAATTTTGTTCTACGGTAGCTTTTTTATTCATATTATTAAGTATGCGCTGACTACCTGACTCTATCCCATATCCGATAGCAACACAACCAGCAGCCTTCATTGCCTTAAGTAATTCCAAATCTACCACATTCACACGACCCTGACACTTCCATTTAATATTAAGCGGTTTAATCTTTTCCGATAGTTCCATTCCCCTTTTTTTATTGAACAGCACTAATTCATCATTGAATTTTATATAATTCACTCTGTATTTTTCCTTAAGAAATTGTATTTCTCTAATAACGGAATCGATGCTTCTCGTTCTTGCATATTTAAAAGTTTTTGAGCAATATCTACACCGATAAGGACAACCACGACTTGATATCATATTCAGAATTCGAAAACCTCTTTTTGCAGATAAGCTACTCCTTGTGTTTTTTATATAACTTTCAACATCAAACATTTCCCTGTCCGGCAAAGGCAGCATATCAAGATCTCTTATTGCATCTTGCTCCTGGTTTATTATCAGTTTTCCATCTTTCTTATATCCAATGCCAAATACATTTTGCGGAGAATCTATGTTTTTTAAAAGATTTACAATGGATATTTCACCTTCACCCAATACTATGAAATCTACTTCCGGACGTTTTTCTATAATATGACTGCTATGTGTAGCAAGCGGTCCACCGACAATTATGGGTATATCTTTTATTTTTTTTATCTCTTTGATAATCCAAGTAAAATAACTATACTGCGTGGAGTACGCCGAAATTCCACATAAATCATATTCAGGCAATACTTTTTTTATCGAATCTATAACCTGTTCATTGTTTAAATCTCTACCCCAAATATCAAGCAGACCTACTTTGTAACCTGCATTCTTCAAAACAGCAATCAAATATCCGATACCCAGCGGCATATCTTCCGGCAATCTTTTTATTCCACCATATTTACCATAAATATGAGGAAGTTGTAGTAATAAAATAGATTTATTCATTTTAAGCAATACCTCCTTCTCTGTCCAACCCATACAAATTTTAAATTTAGGGTGTAGACCTATGCTATGCAATATTTCGTATTTCTTTACCTCAATTATTATCTGATCATATTAATACACTGTTTTTTCTCTTATTTCCAATAGATGCTGATTCATAAACTTCTTTTATAATGCCAACATTTTTGCCTTTTGTGATGTAATCCTGATAAAACAATAAAATTGTAAAATACCATATAATTATCTGAGAAAGTAGCGAAATAGCACCAAGCAACCAAAAGCTCAGAATTGTTAAGCCGAAGAAAAAGCCATGAGAAACAGAAAATAGTACACTTATAAGTAGATACCCACGGACAAGCCTGTGGTATTCTGCCCTTCGGATTAATAAACCTAAGAAGCACCTTTCACTTAATATCTGTTAATACTTTCTGTTTTTATGATATCCTAATTAGACCGATTTTTTCCTTAATAAATCTATTTCTAAATTCTATATAACCATTCAATTTCGAAATGCTGTATTCCAAAGATATTTAATTTAATACCCCTGCTACTTTTCTTGCTATTATTTCTAATATTTATAAAACAATTAATTATATTTTCTAAATACTGGTTTAATAAAAGGTGGTTTAACATATTTATCAATACCATTTTCTAATGCCTTTTTATATACTTTTAATGTTCTCTCAAGTGCAACGAGTGTTTTTTCTAATTCCTTATTCTTTATGAGAAAAACTTGGTGCAATCCAAGGCATTAAAATATTATTTTTTATCATTTCTTGAGAAAAAAGCGTTCTAAATTTATAAGAATTATCTTTATTCTCATCTTTTGTAACATAATTTAATCTTCCAGAAAAACCTTCATTAAAATGTATCCTTTTTCATTATTATTCTCGTTAGTTCAAAATCTATTTCATTGTCTATATCGATTGATCTTTCTTTTGGCATAATATAAGTAAAGGTTTCTTTGCCTATAAAACCTTTACATTGTTTTATATAAATACAGTAAGCAAAGTATATCGCCCCGTTCAATCTATAAAAAACGGGTAGTTCTTGTCTATTTTTATTCATAATTTCTTTTCTTATAAAATCTTTCATACAACCATCTTCGGACAAAGTATTTGTCCACAAAGGATGATGGTCTACTTCACATACTGAAACAATTGCTTTTGCTTTTTTTAAAAATAAAAGTTCTATTGCTTTATCAATGTCTTCAGATTTTCTAAGTGGAGATGTAGGCTGGAGAAGCATTATTAAATCGTATTGCTTTTGTTTATCATTTTCCCTAAACCAATCTATTGTGTGCAATACAACTTCAATTCCTTTTGCATTATCTTCTGCCAATTCTTTCGGTCTTATAAATGGAACCTCTGCTCCGTATTTTTTTGAAATTTCAGCAATTTCTTCATCATCTGTACTTACAAACTCCAACCTCCATCCACTACAATATTTTGTCCAGTTATATATTTTGACGCATCACTTAATAAAAATAACAAAGCTCCAGTTAAATCATCAACATTTGCCATTCTCTTTTCTAATAAAACTTTTTGAGAATATTTTTTTACAAAGGATTCCGGCTGATGGGCATAAACACCTCCCGGGGAAATACAATTTACTCTTATATTATATTTTCCAAGATATGAAGATAAATATTTCGTTAAATTAATAATTGCTCCTTTTATAGCAGCGTATTCAACTGGCATCGTCATTTCCGTACCTTCATAAATATCAAATCTTGGTACAGCAAATCCATATATTGAGGCTATATTAATTATATTTCCAATATTTTGTTTTATCATTACTTTACTAACCTGTTGAGTAGTTAAAAAATACCCACCCAGATGCATATTAATATTTTCGCAAAAATCCTCATAAGTTACATCTTCATACTTTTTTCCATAATTTTTATTTCTGGGATAGGCATTATTAACTAGTACGTTTATCTCTCCAAATTTATTTAATATTATATCAATTGCTTTCTTGATATCATTCAAACTTGTTATATCGCATTTTAGATATATTACTTTATCGTTTCCTGTTTTCTCTTTTATTTGCTTCACTAACTTATCTGATTTTTTTTTGTCAATATCTATAATTACAACATTAGCACCATATTTGGCACTTATAATAGAAAATTCACTTCCTATCAATCCCGAACCACCAGTAATTATAACTGTTTTATTTTTTAATTTATTATACATTTAAATTATCCTTTATTTTTAAGTTTTAACATTATCGAAGCAATTTCTAAATCAAAATAATCATCTATATCAATTCCTCTATCTCTTGGCATTACATATATTTTTGTATTGTTATTAAGATTAGACCTATCTTTGAATAATATATCTTTCCACCAAACATTGATTGAATCATTCATGTCGTAAACAATTGGTGCATCTTGCCTTTTTGTTATTTTATCATTAAGTTCTTTAATCTTTCTAATTTTTCCATTAACATCTTCAACCATATTATAATAAGGATTTCTATATGCCGGGGAAACTGAAAATACATTATCAGCTTTTTTATTAATTAATAATTCAATAGCACTTTTTATATCCTCAACTATTCTAAGAGGAGAAGTAATGCTTAAATCTACAACAATGTCATAATTTTTTTTCCAATTCTTTTCTACCCAATTTACAGCATGAATCACAGCTTCAATTCTTGAAATATTACTCTTACATAAATATTCAGGTCTCTTAAATGGAGCAGGAATATTATATGTATTTGCAATTTTTATAATGTCTTCATCATCAGTAGATATAATATAATCATCAAAATAATCACATTCTTTTGCTACTTTAATAGTATATGCAATTAAAGGTTCCCCTGAAATTATTTTTTTATTTTTGCCGGGTATCTCTTTAGAACCACCTCTAGCACAAATAGTACATAATATTTTATAATTTCTAAACATATTTTTATAACTCCAATATTTTCAGTATACTAAGACCCTCATCAACAAAACAAAATATATTTTTATTTTTATCATTGATATCAAATAAAGAGATAATCATTTCTTTATAAGATTGATTAGCATCATTATTAATAACAACCTGCTTATCTCCAATTTTTAAAATATTTGTAATAAAATTATAATATAGATTTTTACCACCTTCACATAATATTTTTATATATCTCTCCTTCGGACTTCTTATATAATCCAATGTTATATCAACGATAAAAGCATTGTAATCCAACATTAATATAAAAATATCTGGTGAATTAATTTTTAAATTGCTTATCTTGTTTCTAAAAATAATTTTATCTTTAAAATTATTTCCAAATATCCACAATATATAATCTATTTCATGTGAAAGATCTAAATCAGCTCCACCACCTTGGTCTCTGTAAGCACTGTAGGATTCTGTATAATCTTTATATGGTCGCCATTCTCTTAAATCTTGTCCTGCAACTATATCAACAATTCTTATTTTATCTTTTTGTTCTTTTATAAATTTTTTAATTATATTAAAAATATTTAAAAATCTCATATTATAGGCAATAAATATATCTATACCATATTTTTTGCTAATATCTTTTATTTTTTCCCCTCTTAAATAAGAGCATTCTAATGGTTTTTCTATAAGTATTTTTCTTGGAATATTTGATAAAGTCAAACATCTTTTTAAATCATCTAAATGTCTTGCTGTGGGGGTGGCTATAATACAGAAATCTATATTCACATCCTTAATTTCCTCAAGGTTTCTTAAAAATATAGCATCTAAATCATCGGGATATTTTGTTAATATATATGATTTTATTCCAATATCTTTCAAATTTTTCGTATGCCTTTTCCCTATTGAACCATAACCAATTAATAATATTTTTTTATCCTTCATATTATTAAGTCTATATCTCCATTTAAATTGATTTCATATTCTTACTTTAATTTTTAAATAACAATGGAATAATATTATTCCCCACGTTTAGCCATATACTCTATTGCTTTTTTATATTCTCCCCACTCTCCTATATCAAACCAGGAAGAATTCACTGGATAAACCTGTATTTTAAATCCCTTTTTCTTGGCTAAAACTAATAAATCAGGCATATCCATGGGCTGATTTCTCGGGATTAAATCAACGACTTCTGACTCTAAAACATATACCCCGGAATTGACAATAAAATGATAATCTGGTTTCTCAATGATCTCCTCAAAATCCGCGCACTCATTTTTCATTTTTAAAATACCATAGGGTATATTTATATTACGGCTTACTCCCAATACGGTTATCTGATTATTATTTTGTTTATGATAATTTAATAGGTCGTCATAATTTGCATCAATCACCACATCACAATTGGAAACAATAGATGTGCCGCCCAATTTACCTTTAATTAAAGATAGTGCCCCTATCGTTCCTAAAAAATCTTCTTCCTGGATATATTCGGTTTGATAATTATTAGGATTTTCTGCAAAATACATTTTAATCATTTCGGCTTTATAATTTAAAGCAATTATAAATTTATTAAATCCATATTTTTTAAACTTATCCATGATTACTTCTATAACCGGCTTCTCATCTATAGGTATTAAAGGTTTGGGTAATATTTTGGTAAAAGGGTCGAGCCTTTTACCTTTACCGCCAGCCATAATTATTATCGGAACATTCTTTATAGCACACGCCACCTCACCATTTTTTAAAAAATCTTTCCATAAAAAAATATCAATTATTTTATTTTTTTCGTCAACTACTGGAATATGCCTTATTTCATATTTTTTCATCAACTGCAAGGCTTCCTCTTTACTACTCTGATAAGATGTTGTAATAGGATTCTTAGTCATTATGTCTTGTACGGGAGTTTTAAAGTCCAGGCCTTTTATGATTGCTCTTCTCATATCTCCATCAGTTACAACCCCCAAAATCCTATCTTCCTCATCTACTACAATCAATACCTGCAAGGCACTCTTGTCTATTTGCTTCAATACTGCTTTTAAAGAAAGGTCGGTTTTTACTAATATTTTTTTGCATTTTTCGGAAATCATTTAAAATTCTCCCATCGAAAAGGTTCATCTTGCTTAATATCGCTTACAAG
>SDBT01010568.1_pt1 | contig 14897 bp, 15 predicted proteins | sample 2277101 | NCBI WGS metagenome assembly SDBT01 (sample SAMN10404973, study PRJNA504765) | marine sediment metagenome | isolation source: marine sediment core GS10_PC15, 103 cmbsf | place: Arctic Ocean: Southern Knipovich Ridge | collected 2010 | reverse complement strand
TTCGAGCCCAGCACGGCCCACCATATAATACTGCTTTGCATACGTCCCCATCGTCTAGCCTGGTCCAGGACACCGGCCTTTCACGCCGGCAGCAGGGGTTCAAATCCCCTTGGGGACGCCACAATAATATCAAGGAGTTAGATGTCACTCTGACTCCTTTTTCTTTTTCGAATGTGTACCATATATGTGTACTTTATTATTTTTTTCCGACGTTTTATCCTCAATTGTTAGCAAATCCATCGTGTCTTGCATGTAGTTGTCGCCACGAATATTTTTAATATATCTGTCTGTTGTAGATACTTTTGAGTGTCCTAAAATTCGCCTTATACGCTCTAGGGGAACCTTTTTATCATCTAACAATGATGCCACAAACCGTCTGAGTGCATGGAATCCAAACGGCTTGATTTTAGCTCTTTCACAGAGGCTATTCATGAATCTTTGACGGTACTTAAACGGTTTGCCAAAGTTCGGCCCTGGATGATCGTTGACGAAAACGTAAGGGGACCGCTTGATAACTTTTTTCTGTTCCGGTTTGAGCTTGGGGTTTTTCCCTCGATTGTTCCAGAGCCACCAGAGGGATTCATAAAGTTTACCTGACATATTAAGCCATCGGTACTCCATTGATCCGTCTCTTGTTTTCCGTGTTCCGATCCGTACTTGCTTTCTTTCAAAATTGATATCCCCGTGCCATTGCCAGCGGAATGTTTCGGACCTTCTAGCCCCTGTCTTCAAATAAGCGTCCAAAAAAACCTTTTCTGATCTCGTACATACCGCAAGTAACCTAAGAACGTCCTCAACGGGCGGGGTGTAAGACGGCTTTGGATCATGGGCAAATTTTGTTATCTTCGAAAACGGGTTGTGGCTAAGACCGAGAATTTCATTACCCCAGTTAAACATTCGTAATAAGTTTTTTCGGTCCTTATTGGCTGCATTCGCTGATCGTTCTCGTTTTTGTTCGTTAAGATATTGGATAGCCAGGTCAGCGGTGATTAAATCAACAAGCATATCCTTTCCCCAGGCTTTAAGTATTCTTTTGCAAACCGCCTGCTTTTCATCGTAGGTTTTGGCTGAGTGTCTTTCTGCATAATCAAGGTACTTCCCCGTTAGCGTCAATAAGTCCATGCCGGATTGCTGTCTCAATACGATCTCTTTCAGACGATCTTTCTCTTGACGCTCCCATTCCAAAGCTTCCTTTTTGGTTTTGCAAACCTTTGTTTTTCCTCGGATGCCTTTGTACTTTGGTGTTGCTCGCCATTTTTTGCCTTCCTTGTAAGGCATGGTTCACCCCCTCTGTTGTAAAAAATAATGCGCCACCAATTTTAACGCCGCCAAGCTTGTCCCAATGGTTATAGACCCATCGAGGGGACATGTTTAACATGGTGGCCACGTCTTTTGCCTTAAGAGGATTATGGTATATGTTGGTAATGAGTGTCAACCGTAGTTTTTCCGTATTTTTTTTGCTTAGGTTCTAATCATTTCATCTTGTAATTGTAGTCGGCCTCTCTTTCCTTTCAGGCCAAATGAGTCTGGTCTTTTTCGGTTTTATTTTTGATTTCCATTCAGGGAAAAGTTCTGTCTTAACCGTATCTAAATAAAGATTTAACGCCATGGCTCTTGCCTCACCGTCTTCGGAGGAGAGGCTAAATCGCCAAAGAAATTCTAAAAAACGCTTTAATTCCATTCCGGTCTCAGGAGGATTGGTTTCGAATTTGAGTCCTAATTCCCAAAGATAATATAAAACTTCGCGCGGTATTATTTTCCTTTTTCGCCAACGGATCTTCTGATTGCGGTTTATTGAGGTTGTTTGAATCAAGTTGTATAAAAGAGACATAACTATCCAGTATCCTTCAAAACGAGCTTCCCGTAGGTTTGCTCGGGTTTTAGTACAAGCAATAGGTCAGATTGAAAATATTGCTCAATTTTTTCTGATGTAATAATACAGCAAAAAGATAGCCGCCCTAAAGGTAACAAATTGCTTAAGAAGCAGCAAAAAGGGACAACTTTGCGCCTTGGAGTACCTTAAAAATGATTAATAAGTCGGATAATTGATTGATTTAATTGAAATAAACAACAGTTTAAAAAAAAATTGCATTTTTTTTAAAAAAATTATAACTAATCCATCGGTAGCACTCACCTCAAAAGAGGGGGGCTTGTTATCTGAGATCTGGTTGTAAGGTTCATATATTTAGTATTTCATGATTAGAAATCGGTGTAAAAGGTATGGAATCAAATATCTTTGAAGGGAATGGGGTTATTTAGCATCGATATTTACCTCGAAAATAAAGGAAAAAATTAATAACTAATTGATATAATGGCAATAAGCATTAGGTTAAAAAAAGTTAGATATTTTTAGAATTTTTTTAGAAAGGTTCAAGAAATGAAAATTCCATATAAAGAAGCTGCCAAGAAGAGAATAGTTAATTTCCAAGAAGAAATTGACAAGTCAATAAAACAGCTTGGCGTATTAGATTTTATAAATATACTTGAAGAATACTTCGGATTATTACCAGATGAATCTCATATGTTTATTAACTTATTTGAAAAATTAGACTATATTGAAGCTGGTTATGATGTAGTCCCCGAAGGCTGGTATTTTAAGCAAGTGGGTACCATATATAAGGAAGGTAAAGATGGTAAAAGAAGAAAATGTGAAAAAGTGGGGCATCTCTCATCACAGATTTATAAAGAAAGGGAGGAAATACGACTTACAATAAAACGATTTAGGAAACTATCGGACAATTTAAAGGAAATTGCATTAAAAAAGTGGTCTGAAAAATACCGGCCCTATGTTATGAACGATAAGCCAGATTATGAAGAAAATATAAAAAAATATTTCCCGAGCAATGTAGCAAATAAAATACTTGCTGACAGGTGGGGAGTCAGTCAGGAAGCAATAAGAAAGAACATAAAAAAAGAAACGCGAAAAAAAACTGGCAGATAAATTGACACCTATCTGTGGGATTTACCAAAGTTAATAAGGCTAAAGTCCCGGTAACCATCACTGACATTCTTAATCCTAGTGCTGCACTTGTTTGATAATCATAACATAACAATTTTGCCTGTATTAACTGACCGAGGAACAGAGTTTTGCAGTGGTCCGGACAAACACAAATCCATTCCAAAAACGTTCTTCAGGTAGCGGTCGTTAAGTGTCACAGTCACTAAATATCCTGCCGAAATACAATCGATTTTTCTACCACATTCCCTCAACATCGTCTTCAATATCGTCTTCCAAACTATCATCCAATAGGTTGTTAAAATCCAGCCCGGCCCGCTTTTCGACCTCATCCACGCTGACAATAAATCCAGGAATGTCAGATTTTGAAATATTAACATGCGGCACCAAGAACGCTATTGCATCCTGGGATATAGGATCGTAAACGACCTTATAAAAGTGGGTTGGTACATGAACACCATTTCCGATTACAGTATGCTTCCCCTCAAACAAAGCGCCGGAAACCACATACAGTTCCTTTCGCTCATTTGTCCACTCACGTATGTAGGATTCCAAATGTCTCCAGCCTTGTCGATTCAATCCCGGTAACTGCGGGGCCATGTTGGTCAAAAGGAAGGACTGCATCATTGCATTGTATGAGCTATCGACCGTAGCTGATGCGGCCATATGTCCCCGATCATACCCTGATCCTCTGTAATCCGACAATGTGGATCTATAAGCAATCGGGATCTCCTTATCCTCTTTGAATTTGTTTGAGCGTTCAAATTTTTTATTAACGCTATTCGGGGTCAATCTATAGGCCACCCAGCTCGGGACCTTTTTGTCATAATCATATCCGACCGCATACCCTTCCCGACAAAGTAGTTGGTCTTCTGGACCAGGGATTCCATAAGCAACATGGCCATTACATCTATAAGTCCCAGCGGGTACAACAGGGGCATATACTGTAACAGATTTCTCTGTTTTTTTGGATACAGGTGCCGGCGTTACAGATGATGATCCACATTTATTGCAACCTTTAGCTATGCATTTTTGGGATAGTGGACTTCCATCACGGCATTTGGTGACATTATCAATACAAACAACCCCACCATGACGGGAACAGCAACCCCTACAATCCGCATAGGCTGAAGCTGTTAAGGAAATAGTAAGCAGTATAGATATGAGCAGAGCAATTTTTTTCATTTAACGACCCTCAATCTATGGGTAGCTCGCAACCTTTCCCACAACGCCTTCATAATAAAAGTGTACTCCTCATCTTTAGATTCGGAATCAATCTTGCTTCGGATATACAGGTCAAAGACACGCTGAAGGATATCAACATCCGTTTTATTCATATTTGCGATGGATGCCCTTTCCTTCAGGGGCAATTCGGACATGATCTCATCAACTATCTGATCAAGTGTATCTTGTCGAGAGCCTTCTTTCATTTTATACCCCTCAATAAATGGGTCTCGCGCAGCTTCCTCCATAAAACCACCATGATAACAGCGGTGGCATCGTTCTCATTTTGCACAGGCTCCTTAAATATGGATTGACAAGACTCCAGCAGCTCTGTGTTTCCGGACCAAATACCTAAGGCATTTTTGAAATATACAAACAGATGGGAATGAAAGTCGACCAGATCATCTAAATACATATTTGCGATTTTTACCCTACTTTTCAAATCAAGATCTGAAATTAATCGATCAACAGCCTCATCAACCGTTTTTGGTGGGGCAGGAAGTTTATTCAGATATTCATCCTTGTTATTATCTGTTAGATTTTCATCAGATTGGGCCTTAGCCAATTCAAGCAGAATAACACCTTCAATGATGTATTTTACATCCTGGTATATGTTAGAGTCCTTGCTGGCCCTTGATCCTGCAACATTTAATATTAATATTTTATGAAGATCAATCCAGGCGCTAATAATTGAAGATGCTATAAAGGCAGGGGTTTTATTAAGGTTTACGTGAAGGCATGGTCGATAATGTTTTTCGGCAAGCTTATCGGTTAATTTGGAGCCACCGGTTAGTTCCCCATGTGAAATAATCACCGTACCGTCTGAATCAATTACATTCTGCTCAGTTCGTTCCGGGTAACTGCCGGTGGGCATCTCTTTGAGGTTGTATTTATCCGGCAGGATACCATCTTCCGTTTTCCTTCCTTTAGGGATCCAGCCGCCATGGGGGATACCAAGCTTTATCGCTGCATCAAGAGCAGCCTGGTCAGCGCCGGTTTGACCGCCGGAGATGATTTTTATTAGCATTGTTGTAATTTTATTCTGTAATAAGATTCTTCAGCCTGTTGTTTATCTCTCCAGAACGGCTTGTTAATAATCCTCGTCAAAAAAATTATTGTCAATGAATTCATCTGAAAGATATTTTTCTATTTCTGAAATAGAACCGAACATCATTTCGGCTTCATATTCTTCATGAGTTTCTATGATCAATTCGTGAAGCGATGATGCCCTGCTCGACTAAAACAATCGCAAAATCTGAGGTATTGGTTCTTTATTGTAAGAACTACTGATAAAGCTGATAAAGGAAACCAAAGATGAATCTAAAAATCGATTTGAACAAAAAAAAATACAATGCCCTCGAAACATTGTTTAAAGACCATGGTTACGTGGACTACAGGTGGTTCGATCCTGAGCAGATTGTGGTAGCGCAATGGGTCCGGATGAAATGCATGTTCGGATGCTCTAACTATGGCAACAAGGCCGCTTGCCCACCTCAGACTCCATCCGTGTCTGAGTGCGAACGTTTTTTCAAAGAATATAGGGCAGCTGTTGTTTTTCACCTCAGGATGCAATCCGAAAGTCGCAAAGAGCGCTTCGCCTGGTATAAAAAGGAGACCATCAAGCTGGCCAAGCTTGAAAGGAAAGTTTTCCTATCTGGCTTTGAAAAGGCCTTTTTCCTATTGTTCGGAGGTTGCTCACTCTGCCAGGAATGCAAAAATGAACGATCCCTTTGCGAACATCCCGAAATGGCTCGACCTGCCCCAGAAGCCATGGCCGTCGATGTCTTCTCGACGGTTAAAAAAATGGGCATAACCCGGAACTGCACTCGGACGCAAAGGATTCCGGTCGTTATTCCTTCACTTTTAATCTTGCCACGCTTTTTCAACCGCAAGATTCATTCCAAAATCATATTTTCAGATTTATCCCGAACTGTTCCCTCTACGAATATTCTTTACGTTGTATATACTTAATAATCCGTTATAGGAACTTTGCATTATTCAACAAGAGTCACATCTATATCGTGTCTAATATCAATTACGTATTCTTCTTCAAAATTAAAGTAAAAATAAATTGATTCTTTGTTGACTACTGCTCGAAATACACCTGGTTCTATGGAGTCTTCAGGGTCATATATATGGTATGCAAAACTTTTTGCAATATTTAGATCGCTAGTCCATGAAATACCTTTGATGTTTTTAGATTCCTTAACGTTCGGAGTTCCTCTAAATAAGATATATTTTTCTTTTACAGGAAGAGGGTCCCCGCTTTTTAATAATTTTTCTTTATCTCCTTTTGCAAGCAATTCTGATATAAGTTTTTGTGAATACTGCTTATTGGTATAATAGATATGATAGTAAAATTCGGGATCATATTTTAAAAGATCCTTCAGATCCTCTTCTGAAGTATTTGGAGATCGATTTGGAAGATAGAGTTTGTATGACATCACAAGCACTTTTTCGTATAAACCCAAATTGAGGAGACTATCAATATTATCTGCTACAAACTGAATGCCAGCATTATTGTAAACTTGTAATAGAAGATAGATTTCATCCTTATCTTTAAGTGCCTTTATTGCAATATTCTGTTTGTCCTCGGGAATAGTTGATAGATTAAAGCTTTCAAATATCGACATAAAACATTACCTATTAACTCAAATGAATGAAAAAAGTAGAAGTTTTCACCTTAAAAAGCTGGAAAAGCCTTTAGGATAAACACCCCGTTGTCTTTTATCCATTTTCCAGCTTTAATAATCCACCCGGTCTTTCAATTCCTTTCCACAGTTGAAAAATGGAAGCTTCTTAGGTCTAATCTTAACCGGTGCCCCATTGCTAAGATTTCTATCGGCATACGCTTTGTATTTTGAACATAAAAAGAACACAATCCTATGATTTCACCGCTTTGGATCATGTCCATGAGACTTTTTAAAGTCGCCTCTTGAACCAGGCCTTCTATTTTGAATGTTACAACAATATCTTTTTATTCCTTCTATTTAATACTCAATTCATGCCTTCAAATAAACACCCTTTCCCACACTTTTAATCTTACCCTGCTTTTTCAGTTTATAGATAACATTGAATATTTTTTTCTGATTAAATCCCGTCTTTCCCATCAGGGCAGCGGTATCAACGCCCTTTTTGTATCTTTTTATGAAACCCAGGACAGTGTCAGCTGCTGATAATTGGACGGTTTTCTTTACAGCGGGTTTCTTAACAGCGACCTTTTTTGCAGGAGCTTTTTTGGCTGCTACCTTTTTCACGGGTTTTGCTTTAGTCACGGTTTTCTTTACTGGTTTTGCCTTGACAGTTTTGGGTTTCTCAAGCTTCTCGACTGCGACAACTATTTTGTCAACTTTCTTGGCGAGTGCCTTGAGATCTTTGTTTACGGCCTGTAGATCCTTTTTCAGATTTTTCATACGTGGGTTCCTCCTTTTAATAGTTCAGAAATCTTTTGCCGGTTGATAACTGCTTAACCTGATATTCAATTTTAAGATCATCGCCTCTATTTTCACTCTAATTTTCTCTATATTTGAAAGCGAGCCTATTTCCATAATTAATCTCTTCCAAGTCTGAATATAACTTAATCAACAACTTAATCTTCGTTTTTAGTCTTTTAGGCTCGTATGGGACATCTGGTGGTATTTTTTTTAGATTGGTTAAAATTATTCTTCCATATTTCTTGCTATCTTTTAATTCAATTGCTGGATGAGTCTTTTTATTTATTAGTACATCCGCAATATTCCAGGCACAGGAGTTTACTTCATCATCCGGATCTTGCTCTAATAATTCCAACTTTCGATCTTTGATAGAATACCTGTAGAGTTGCTCTACATGTTCAGTCCACCTGTAATTTGTCCAAGCATAAAGGTGTCTGACAATACAAAATGTAAAACCATCTTTAATTTTTCTGATATTATATGTTCGATCCTGTATTCTGCCTTTTGATAGATATACGGGCCATGCAGTTCTATCATACCTATGTCCAGCATAACGTGAAAACAGATTAATCATTCCTTTAGCCGTTTCGTTTTTTCCGTTCCAGTTATGATATTCTGTTAAAAAGGCTTCTTCAATGGTTGGGCCAAAATGCATAAAACAATACGGTTCATTATTTATAAAAAATGAAGATTCCTTTTCACATTCAGGCATAGCACATTGTGGGCGCTTCATTATACCAAACCTCTTAATGAGAATCTCAATCGATAAGGGTTATAAATTATTGAAAATTTAAAATATCCCCATTTATTTGTGGTCCACCCGCTCCTTCAATTTCTTACCACACTTGAAAAACGGTAATTTCTTAGATCCCACCTGGACCGGCCTTCCAGTTTTCGGATCCCTACCGGTATACGCTTTGTATTGCTTGACATAGAACGAACATAATCCACGGATTTCAACCCTGTCACCGGTTGTAAGTGCGGTGGTCATATCGTCAAAAAATATGTTTACCACCGCCGCTGCCTCGGATTTTGAGAGACCGGTTTCCTTTTTCAGAGCTTCTATGAGTAAAAGTTTATTCATGGGGATCCTCCTGAAATATTTAATAAATCAGGACAATAAATGATCGATTGAGAAATGTCAATGAATTATAGGTGGTTATAAGTGATCAAGTCTGTGAGATTGATTATTGACAAGCCTTTTGGAGTGTCTATTTGGTAATGAAATCAAAATATTTATGGGTTTAAGGGAGTATAGAGAAGAAAAGGTTGATACAACGCTGCAGGTAAGGCACTCGAATGAAGTGTTCCGTAAAAAATTGTAACTTGATTTTGTTATTCCTCAGCTCATTCTCACAATTTGGAGCGAGGACTGATAGCCGCATATTTCAGGTTTGGGATGGTGAAACATGCATATGGTATTGTTTACTGTTTCAGCATAGCCGGGATTCAAGCATAGGATAATATCCTTGAAATCCATCGCTATGGAAGTTTGCTGACAAAAGCTATTGTGAGAAACTTAGTTTACCTATATGTCAGACATATCACTGGTTTTTGAGGCGGATGATAACTTCACCTGAATGGATGTTATCACAGGTCTTAAAAGCAGCTCTCGCAGGGGTTTATATTAAACAAAATTCAACATCCAATCTGACCATCATATGGACAAGATATACCAAAACAGGCCATCTCCGGTAAACCTCCCCATAAAAATCAATATCTTGTTGTTTTAGCTTGTCTATGATATTGAACACTTAAATTCTCAATCTGCACCTGATTTCGACCTGAACAGATTCAGCACTGTGGCAAGGATTGTGTATTGCCGAGTTTATGGTTAGTCGGATGCATATAATTAGGTTCACCGTAAAAGCTGATATTGTATCTTTAAATTTCTTGAAAGCGATTTTATTGTCTCACCGAGACTGTAAAATACGTGGCATAAATTGCCAATTTACATTATATTATAAAAATATCCAAGATTGATCGTTCTATCTTATTTGCAAAATTGCAAATAGTCTAAAAAACAATTAGCGGGATTAAATCCCGCTACAAAGGTAAAATTATGAAAGAAATACCTTTAGGGTTAAGACATTCATTAGAGTCAGGAAATTGTGTTTTATTCATTGGAGCAGGAATTGGTAATTATTATAGAGATAAAGAGGGGAAAAAAGCGCCAAATGCTGAAGATTTAACAAAAGAGCTTTCCAAAAGGTTTTCAATAATAACTGATGATTATGACCTATCCAAAATATCAAAAATTGTGGAGCTAAGAAAAGGAAGGTCTGAGCTGATTGGCTTTCTAAAGGAATGTTTGTCAGACCTTGAACCAGATGAAAATGTGAAATGGATTAGCTCTTTGAGTTGGAAAGCCATATACACAACAAATTATGACAATGGCATCCAAAAAGCTTATGATTTGACGTCACAACCTAAGCAAAGATATGTAACAATAGCATCGACTAGGCAAATAGTCCCTTTTGATTCAAGGTTTGATTTGCCCATATATCATCTTCATGGCTCTCTATTTGATATTGGAGATCCAGAAATAATCATTACTGAAGATGATTACACGGAATTTAGAGATAACCGGAAAATGATGTTTGAGCTTTTAAAAAATCATTTTATTACCTCGACAATACTATATGTGGGTTATTCTCATAGAGACTATAATTGGAAGATGGTCTTACGAGAGATTGAAAGAGAGTTTTATCCCTCTCCTATGCCCATAGCCTATAGAGTGGCGCCGGATACTGATGACATAGATAGAGAAATATTGGAATCAAAAAAAATAACCACCTTAAATATGAAATATGAAGATTTTGTAGGAACTGCTTCATCAACATTGCAAATAATGGATACGGATCCGGAAAAATTAAAAGAATATAAGTCGATGGTGCCTTCAGATTTAAGAGAAGCTTTTAATGAAAGCCCTGTAGCTACAACAAGGTTACTTTCATCATGGACCTATGTTAATCAAGCATCTTTTAATGAAGAACCAAATACTGATCTCTTTCTTAAAGGAGATAGACCTAATTGGGCCTTAATTGGTGGAAATAAATATTTCGAAAGAGATATTGAAGAACAAGTTTATGAGGAACTTTTGGACTATGCAACAAGCACAAAAAAAAGTGCAAGAGTTATTGTATTGTTAGCCCCAGCAGGTTACGGAGTTACTACACTTTTAATGACATTAGCTGGCAAGCTTGTTAAACAGAGGGCAGGTACGGTCTACATGATTAAACCTGCTCAGCCTTTACTAGAAGGAGATGTTGAATATGCAATAAGTATATCAGCAGAAAGGCCTTTCTTTTTTATAGATAATTCTTCAGACTATGTTGGAGATTTAAAGCCTATCAGACATCGCTTGAAAGAAACAAAAAAAACTGCACTTTTTGTGATAGGATCAAGGCTTAATGAATGGCGACAAAGCGAAGCAACAGTTATTGGCCAAGAGTTTCAAATTGAGCCTCTGTCAGACCCAGAAATCAAACGTTTGCTAGATTTTTTAGGTAAATATTTTGCTTTGAACAAATTAGAGCATTTATCAAGACAAATGCAATTTAATGCTATAAAAAGAAATTATAATAAAGAGCTTCTAGTTGCTATGCGTGAGGCAACCGAAGACCAGAGGTTTGATGCTATTTTAGAAAGTGAATTTAGAGGTATAAGAGATGAGATTTCTCGATCAGCTTATCTTATTATATGTTGTTTTTATCTCCATGGAGCTTATATTCGACAATCATTATTGGCAAATCTATTAAATATAAATCCTTCTGAATTACATGAAATTATAGGGAGGGGTACGGAAGGTGTAATTATATTTGATGAACTTGACGCAAGTTATGGTATCTATGGAGCCAGAGCAAGACACAGGAAAATTGCTGAAATAGTGTGGGAAAGATGTGGATCATTATCTGATAAAACAAATATTATTCAAAAGTCATTGGATAATTTAAATTTAAACTATAATTATGATGCGAAAGCGTTTGAATCATTTTATAGATCGGATCATTTAGTAGATTCCATAAGATCCCTTGATGAGAAAATTCAATTTTTTGAGAAGGCTTGCAGAAAAGATCCAAAAAGTCCTTATGTCAGACAGCATTTTAGTAGAATGCTATATAGGGGAAAAAAATATGATTTAGCTTTATCAACAGTAGATACGGCTTTGAATTTAGATTCTAAGCTAAGAGTGCTATATCACACTAGAGGGTTGATACTTTCAAAAATGTCACTTGAAGCTGATAGTCGAGAAATTGGTATAAGAAGGCTTGCTCAAGCAGAAGATTCTTTTAGAAAAGGAATAAATATGGCTCCCAAAGATCCATATTGCTATAGAGATTTGGCCTCTATGTATTTAGAATGGGCTCAACAATGCGAATCTGAATCTGAGGCAACTCATTATATTGAGAAAGGAGAAGAAGTACTTAGTGAAGGCCTTAAAAACGCTAGGGTTCGTGATTCTCTATGGATAGTATCTGGATTAATTCAAAAATATTTGGGACAAAATCCAGAATATATAATAAATATTGAGAGAGCTGTTAAGGAAGTACCTGGGAGTATTGTAGCTCGATATCTATTAGGAAGGGCCTACAGGAAATCTGAACGATATAAGGATGCAAGGGAAGTTCTTGAGTATGTTGTTTTGAATCACCTAGACGAATTTAGAACATATGTTGAATATGCTCTTTCTATATATGGTTTGGCTAGTTCATACAAAGAATGTATAGCTGTATTAAAACAAAGCACTCTGTATGGATTTTATGATCCTAGGTTCATTGCGACTTTGGGGGGTATGTTGTTCATGGATGGGAGTTTTACAGAAGCAGATGGCATATTTAATGAGTCATTAAAAAGAAATTTTACAGCTAAAGAAATAAACACCATTCAATTTAGACCATTGGACCCTATAGAAAGGAAAAATCCGCATAGAATTGAGGGTCAGGTAGTAAAGGTTAAAGCTGGATATGCATGGATAGAGGCAAGTGGTTATCCAAAGCCCTTTTATTGCCCTGGGTCAAAATATAAAGGGGTTTTGATGGAAAAAGGGTTGGAACTGACCTTTGAGCCAGTTTTTAATGCGAAAGGTCCCGTTGCTGATAATCCAGAGATACGCTGATGGAAGATTATTAATAGGGATACAGATGGGATAACAAATAAAAAAGTGAACACTACTGCTATTAGTGCTCGGCCCTAATCATTAGAAAAAGCGTGGATTATCGTATATAGTCCACGCTTTTTTTTTCCGTTTATCCAAGATATTGCGGTCATAGGATCAGATATGAAACCTGTGCTATCTCATAGAGATCACAGCCGCACCCAAATCTTTGATAAGAGAATAGTATCATGAAAAGTTCGGCAAGGGAGTCATGGAGAATACCCTACTCATTGTCTGAATTTGTGACGTGAGAAATGTTGTATTTAAGAAGTTGGTGCTAATACCACAGATACTTTGCCAATCTTCATATTTCCTAAAAGCCATGATCCCAAGCTGATCTCAAACCCTTATCTTAAAGAGGATGGATCACATTGGTTACAACTCCCCATATTTCACAGTCCGTTTCCGGGTCAACCTGAATAGATTTATAGTTTTCATTTTCAGGTACCAGGAATATCTTGCCTTTTATCTTGCTAATCCTTCTGACGCTGAATCCACCGTCAATTAAGGCAATCACCACTTTCTTGTCGGTATGTTTGATTGACCTGTCAACAATAAGGATATCACCTGGGAATATTCCGGCCTTGATCATGGAATCATCGGGAGCCTTAACAAAGATCGTTGCAGCAGGATGTTTGATAAGGTATTCATGCAGGTCCAGCTTCCCTTCCAAATAATCAGCAGCAGGGGACGGGAAACCGGCTTCAACCGGGACCATGAATAAAGGTATTTCAAGGTCTTTTTTTGTGGCCACTTCGTTACCCATTAATCTTATTCCGCAACTTCCCCGAGCACTTAAAGGTAACAACCTTCCTGGGTGCCAACATCAAATCCTCACTGGTGGCAGGGTTCCTTCCCCGGCGTTCATTTTTTTGTTTCACGCTGAACTTGCCGAAACCCGTGATCAGGACATCCTCGCCGGACTCAAGTGTATTTTTCATGATTTCCAAAAAGGCTTCGACTGTTTTGGTGGATTGTTTCCTTGTTAATCCGTTTCTGGTACTAACTTTTTCAATGATTTGGGCTTTCGTAAGTGTCATGGCGGGTTGCTCCTTTGAAGATTTAATAGATATCGGGTTGTATCATTCCAAAAAAATACTTTTATATGTTGATTGTGTCAAGGAATTAAATATGTTATAGGATTGTCGAACTAACGCTGGAGGTTAAGTTGGTTAAAAATACCGTAGTTTCTCCTTTGACCATTGATAGAATAGAGAAAGGTTGTAAATGCCGCATAGAGACCAAAAGGAAGATCATGCTGGCCCTTGGGAGGGATCTTTCTGGAAAGGATAAGATTTTCCTGGAATGAATTACTCAATTCTCACTACACCGCCAGCAATTATGTTAAAACCCACCGAGACGAACCTCTTCTGCTTCAGTTCATTGATTTTTTCTTCCTTTGAAATTTCTAAGTTTCGGATCCTTCCTTTATGCAGCTTGACTATACGATTATCCTCGGTCTTTCCTTGTTCTTTGAGTTTCCGGATAATTTCGTTTGCCTTATTTATCTTAATTGCAGTTGCCTGCCTGACACTCTCAATCTGATTATTAACCAATGAATCGTTACTTCTTCTTAATTTTTCCTGCTCTTCTTCTCGAATCATCTCAAGATATTCTCCTGCATCAGTAAGACAGGTTTCAAGAAGTTTGTCATCATAAGGTGCGAGATTCTCATCCTCAACAGGTTCTGCATTTACAATATTTCCCAAAAACCAATCACATATTTCTTCTACGATATGAACTTTGCTATCCTTTAGATTAACTAGAACCGGTATTAAAATAAGCTCTTTTTTAAGAGCAGTCTTCTCCAACAAATAGATGAAAAACAGATAAGTTCCTTTGTGTGATTCATTGCCTCTTAAGACAAACTGCGCAGTATTATAAATCTGCTGTCTGTTTTCGTCGAAATATCGCTTTATTGCCTTCATAATTGGGTGATGGATTGTAATAAATTCTAAAGACTCATCTCTACAGGCTTCCTGGTCATCAAAAGTTACAAGTATACCTCCTTCAAAACTTAACTTTCTTTCTATTTCCTTGATATTGTCTCCTGTAGTTGCGTACTGTCTAATAAATTTTTGAAAGCTCTCGTCTGATTTAATTACAGACACATTTGCCCTACCAC
>SDBT01010567.1_pt1 | contig 14899 bp, 33 predicted proteins | sample 2277101 | NCBI WGS metagenome assembly SDBT01 (sample SAMN10404973, study PRJNA504765) | marine sediment metagenome | isolation source: marine sediment core GS10_PC15, 103 cmbsf | place: Arctic Ocean: Southern Knipovich Ridge | collected 2010 | reverse complement strand
AAGTCATCGAATCTTCTTTAGCAACAACAGGAACTTCTGCATGATTTACCATGCCACACCACTGACATACAATCCTGTAAGCGATAGATATGTTATTTGACAACTCTAATCCTCTCCCAATAGCTCTTCTTGCTCTTTCTTTTATCTGCCAACATCTCACACATGCTCATAAATAATGACAAGTTCTTTAGTTCTGACTTTACAAGTTCATCTGGTATCTGCAACTCTTGGTTCTTTCCTGCATATTTTGGCATTGGAAAAGCCCACTCTTGTAACTTTACTTCAATCTGCTTTGCATATTGATCTCGTCTTATTGATCCTAGTTCTGTAAGACTGAACTTGTACTTTGGTTTTTCTTTTTTCTTGAATTGTTTTTGTAAGAATTTAATATGTTTAGGATATATTTTTGGTCTAGTATCTTGTTGGAAAACATCAATATCCATGTCAACAACTTCTACTTTTTCTTTTTCTTCAACTTTTGCTTCGATTTTCTTCTGTAAGTCTTGAGCTTCATCTTCTGCTTCCATTTCCCTTATCACTCTATCAGTGGCTTCATCTTCTGATAGATTCTCTTTCTTCATCAATTCAGTGATTTTTCTAGCCTGTTTCTCTAAGTCATCTTTGTTCTCTTGGTAAAATTCCTGCTCCTGTGTCGTACTCATCTTCACTTCTGGTTTCTCAATTTCTGGTGTTTCAAATTCCTTTGCTAGTTCTTCTGGTGTTTCTTTTTGTATTGGAAATGCTTCCTCAAGTGTTTTCTCGTCATCTTTGGGTTCAGTACGTACGGTCTTTAAGTTATCAGTTAGAGGGTGATTCGGATCTTGAAAGTTAACAAACTTGTCAAAAGCTAGTTCAGGATTAAGATCCTTGTCTTTCAAGAACTCTTTCTTGTTATCTCTTTTGATTGCATGTTCTAATTCAGCAATAGATTCAGGTTGATTTCTTAATTCAGTCACAACGTTCTTTGTCAACTCCTGTGCTGTTAGATTATTGATTGGCTTCTCTTTTCTGATCTTAAATGATCTTAAATTTCTTAAACCTAAACTTTCAAAGGTTGGTAATCTACCAAGTGCGAATAGAGTTGCGAATGCTACTCCAAAGCTTACTCCTAAGACCACCAACGGTGTGAAAAGTATTTTCAGAAACTCATGTGTATTTCCATTTGGTCTAATGCAGGAATCAGGACAACCAAAATAATAAGTATCAACTAGCGGTTCTAAAAGAAATTCTAACATCTTAATTCCTTTGATCGTTTAGATATTAATAGTCATTACACTTTTCTTTACATCTTTCTTTTGCTTCTGCTAACCAAGCTTTGTATTTGTATTCAGTAAAATTCCCGATATAAAGCGGTGTTTGTTCCTTCACCTGTGTCTTCACTGAATCAAAATTAGTTTTTTCAGGATCGCAATCAAAGAGTAAATAATTCAAAGTGTCCATTACTAAAGTCATATTAGATCCAATAGTTGCATTCCTGCATTCCTCAACGTATCTTCCTACACCCATTGAGCTAGTTCCGTCAACTGATAATCTAGAGGAAAAAGATGTTTGAATTATCTCTTTGCCAACTCTTGTGGTGTTAAGCCATCTTGTAGCATTCATAAAATCAAATTCTTCATCAAGTAGATCTTGCTCTTTATCTACAAGTTTTTTTTCTGCAAATCTTAACTGAAATTTCGCATTTCTTGATTGTAAGCTTGAATTACAAGCTTCCGAAATCTTATCTTTGTCACATCGAGGTTTGTCAACATCGTCTTCTAGATTTCTAATATCTCTCTCCAAGTCATCTATCTGATCTTCTAGACTATCTACATTCTTTTCAGCTTGATTTTTATCATCATAAAGTTCACGTTCTTCTTCTCGTAAGTCTTGAAGTTCATCAATTACATCACGGTCATACTGTAATTTGAATACCATTTTTTCAGGATCTAGAGCCTGAATAGTGATCATTCTGATTCCTGTATATCTTTGCCAACAGTTGTCAGGATCAACAACTATGATGACAGGATATTTGTCTAGATACCAATTACAGTGATTCTTGTAATCAGGAAATTCCCTATGCCAATAGTCATCACTCAAAGTAACGTTGCCACTAATATCTGAAATAGTGTTGTCCAACATCATTAGGTCTTTGTATGTCGGACACTTTGAAGTTACATTATGTCTTTCCATTTGTAAACAAGTCTTAGATAACTGAATACCAACTATTTTTGTGAATCTTTTTGGAGCTTCTTCTTCTTCTTCACCTAGTCCAAGTAAACTCTTGATCGTTTCTACAACGTCAATATCATCTGATCTATTTACCGTATCTTCATCTGGTATGTTAAAACATGTTTCAATATTTCCACCGCAAAATTCCTCTACTTCTTCTTCACTTATTGCACTTCCTGTCTTATTTGCTTCTGCAAGTGCTTTGGCTTTGGCTTCACTTACATATCCAACGATCTTGTTGATTGCTTCTGCTTCTTGGAACACGTATGTACTACCACCAATAAGCAAAATAACAAGAACTATTGCAATTTTATTCACAATCTTTTTAATTTTATCTGGTATAAAAAAATGGTTATGGAATGATTCTTACTGAATAAAAGAGAATGTAGAACCTTCCTTTTTGATTGTTTCCGCCTTTACCAATTCACTCAATCTACCTCTGATTGAATGTCTATGAATGTTATTTTTTACATTCAAGTCGGTGAAAAGAGTATCAATGGTTTGCGGTGTTTCTTTGATTTTGTCTAAAATGACAGCTCTTAAAGTCAATACAAACTTCTCGATCTAGCTCATTAAAAGCATTCTGGATCAGTTAGCGATCTATCCGAGTTTGTGTTTTGTCATAGCAGAAGCTTTGATTGGTTTTAATTTTCCAATATTAAGTTCTCCTGTAACTCGTCTTCCTTTTCTTTTACCCATTATGGTTTCTCTAGATTTATCATACTAAAAAGATTATCTGATTCGTTTAATTCTGCTGAAAGCTTGTCCAAGTCAATATTATGACCTGTTGGATAGACTACACAGTTCTCATTATCAATGCAATTTGGAATTACTGACAATCCAAAAACTACTAGAACCAACAATACCAAGAGTGGAGCTAGTTCAATCCATGAATAATCTATCTTTTCAGGCGTTAAACCTTCTTGCAAACTAAAATGTCACCATTGATGTATCTGTCTTTATCGTGCTGTAAAACACATTTGGAATCTTTGCACAAAAACAAAACTACTTTCTTCATTCCTTCCATGCTTGGTAGTTAATGTTCAGGTATTTTAAATCATTTCTGATCGACTATGATCGGCTTTGTGTAATCTGCTCTATAAGTAATTATTTTGACTTCATCAAACATTCTGTATGAATACTCTTTGTCTTTGTACGTGAAAGTTTTCTGCCAACTGTTCTTATTTTTGTTGAATCTAGAAGGTAGAATTTCAACTGCGATCAGTTTTACTTTACCATTCTCAATTACAGCTTCTATTGCGTCAGGACTTTTCCCTGCAAGATCTACTATTTTATTTTTGCAATTTGAAATGTATTCCTTTAACTTTTCTTCGTGCAATTCTTTACCACGTCTTTCAATCAAGACACACCCTACATCATAAGGGGTATAATAATTCATTTCTGATCCAACAATGATCGCAAATGTTGGGTTTTCTGACATGGTTGCCAAAGTGCGAGAGCGAGTAATCGATAGGTTAACCATGTTCTTACATACTTCGTTGTAATTATTACAGCTTTGCGATCTTCCATAATTATTTTAGTGCGTAAAATAAATTTTAATTACACAAATTAAAATCGGGCAAACACAAAGAAAAGAGCGGGATAGCATGGTTAACCATGTTTTTATGATCGCACACCATGTCTTTAGAAGATAGCTTAGTTGCTTGTAAACTAATTTTAACATTCAAATTTATTTCATTGTTCATCAAAGTAAATAGTTCCTACGATGAAAGACATAGATCTTAAAGACCAAATGGAAGAAAATATGATAAAACATTCAAGATCTAGACTAAATGAGCGAGAGAGGGATAGAGCTAATGACCATTGTTTTAACACATACCCAATTAGATTTGGTAAAATTTGTTGTAGTCATTGTCAAAAAACAATTCTTGAACTTGAAATAACTTGGAAAGCAAAACAACATCTAAGCGGTAAGTCAACTGAACGTAAAAGACCTTACCTAACTATTCAAGAAAAACATGGTCGTGGACTTGATAGTATTGATTCAATTACAAGTGAAGTAATTCCTTTTGGAAACATTGATTGGGCTTGTTATTCCTGTCAACAAAAGTTTTACACAGTTAATGATTCCATTTTACCAGATTCAAAATCATCATATCAAGCAAGAAAAGGTAAACCTGTTAGACGTAAATTTAAGATCAGATTAAGTGGTGTCTTGGCTACAAATGGTGAAGTTTGTTACAAAGCAATCATTAACAAATGGTCAGGTGAAACTATGTACGATTGTTCACAAGACCTTTTGGAATCTGCTTTTGATTCATATCTAAATGTTATTTGGTTATTCATTGATGTAATTGATTGTGATTATCCTAAATGTAATGGAAAACATGTAATCCTATTGGACAATCCAACGCCTAAAGTTAAGACTGATTACGAAGCATATCTTGATGAACATGATGAAAACAGGGATATATGATGAGAGTGTGGATAGATTATGTGTGAAATAGTTCTACATAGACATTACAACGAAAGAGCCGAAGAATATTGGAATAAAAAATACTTAGATTATTCTGATAACATGGATAATATCATAAAAGATTAAAAAAATAAAAATAATAGTTGTTGTTTACCTACCCATTGGATCAAAGATATTTTTTCTTGATTTGTCAATAGGTTTTACAATCTTACCAACTCTACCACCAAGTCCGCTAGTTCCTCTAAACTTTTCTCCTAACTCTTTGATTGGTTTGTCGATTGCTGTTACGCCTTTACCAAGTCGCATTAATCTTGCTTTGTCACCACGAACAATTCCTTCCCTTAGAGATTTTCTATGAAAAACCATTATCTTCTGAACCTCTTTAGTGGCATTGGTTTTCGACTAGCTTTCTTTCGTAACATCATGGCACGTTTCTTTCTTGCCATGTCACCACGAGCTAGTGCTTTTCTAAGTGGTCTTTTTACTGTTCCTGCCATTCTATCTCACCATGTCCAAAGCTGAAAATGTAACCTTTGTTTGTGGATCAAATGGATTGGTTTCGTTAATTGCTTTCTTACTTGCTTTGCGTAATTTCTTTGAAAGAACCATTACACTTAGCAAAATCTACGGTTATATAAGATATAATTTGTTGACTGATATGAATCGGTATTCAATATTATACTATCTAGGTGTACTTAACGAAGATAATGAAAATGAAGATTTGTCAGATTATCCTTGTTAGATTATAATCCAATTTGATTGAAAGGATCGTCTTTAGGGCGTTTACTTCGTTTTGAAGATTTCTTGATAGGCATTTAGAAACCTGACATTCCTCTACCAACCACATCAAAGTCAGAACCTACCTTCCTTCCTTTTCTAGTAATTGGGAGTGCTTTACCACTGAAAAATCCTAGTTGATCTGGTGGCACAGGTTGTCCTCTTGACTTTGCTCTAGCACGTCTTTTTCCAACAGCTAGACCTGCTTTGATAATCGGTCTTCCTGTTTGAACACGTTTTAAGCCACTTCTGATTGGAGTTGCCCTTCTGATCTTAATTGCACTTCTACCATTAACCATTGGATCTTAAAACTTACTACGGTTATTTAAGATATTATGACACACAGGTCAATACCATTACTGAATGAATCTTCGGAATTGCTTTAATTTTATCAGCTAGTTCTCTTACATCAGCAGTATCTTTGACCTTAAGAACAGCGTCATAGACACCATAAACATTTTCATATTCATAGTCACTTTTTACAACCTTTGCTATGTCTTTTTCTATACTAGGATTTGAATCGCTGTTGATCATCACATAGAAGAATTTAGCCATGAATATAGTTACCTTGTGAGATATTTTAAGTCATCAAAATCTGAATACTCTATCATCTTGAGGGAACTTTCCTGCGTCAAGATCCTTTCGTTCCTTGCTTGTTAAACCAACTCTAAACTTTCTTTTCTTCTTAGGAACATTACGAAGTTCTTCATCTATTGCTCCCAAAAATAGTAATCCTAGAAGTCCTATGGTATTCCCCTTCCGCCTACTCCAACCTTCTTATGACTTAGATGAAACTCAAAACTCTCAACTTGTTTTCTGTTCTTCTTTAGAAGTGGATCGTCACTCTTTTTGACTTTCTGTAAAGTAATATCCATGAAAACATCTGGTGATTTTTGGAAGAATGGATTTCTTTTCTTGCTTGTAAATGGATTACGTTCTCTCTTTGTTGGTTTTGAATTTGTTCTTGTTGCTACCATTCAGAATCACTACCCATCATTCCATTTATTGCAGGACATTTTCTCTTAGATCGAGAACTTGAAGTCCTTTGCACGATTCTCCTTCCTAAATGCGTCATGTCTTTTTGGGTGACTGTACTTCATAATACCACCTTTAGAGTTACTTCCAATGCGTTGTTTCTTTGCATTGTTTGGAATCATAAAGTCACCGACACCAATGTCTAAGTTCTTTGAATCTGCATTTCTTTCCTTTTCTGTTTTACAAATGTCGATACTACGGTTAGGCATTTTCAACCCTCACATGTTCTGAACAAATACCATTTGGATAAGGTGTCTTAACTCTTGGTTTTAATTTCAATAACCATAATACAGCTTCATCTGCATTGTCAAAATCGGTTGAACCGTTTTTGTTATGTATCATTAGAATCCACCTACTGTTTTTTTACCAAATGATTTCTTTGGTCTTGATTTACTTTTACCCATACAATTTCACCTTCCTTAGAATCCCCCGTTACTTGAGAGTGATTGGAATAGAGATTTTTTTGGCATGGAGTGAATACGTTTCTTTCCTGATGATTTTCTTCTAGCCATTAGAATCCCCTGTTACCTCTCATTAAATCGCCAACAAGTCCACCTGATGATTTTGTTTTCTTTGCTCTTGATTTTTTAACCATTAGAATCCACCGAATGCTCCACCTTTCTTAGCAATTTTCTTAAATGTTTTTCTACTTTTACGAATTGCTTTTTGATTAACTACACCGTCATCTGAATCATTTTGATCAAAGAATGCGTCAACATCTGAATCATCTGACTGTGGATCAAAGTTAGAATTTTCTAAAGCATATCCGTTAAAATTTCCCATTATTCCTGTAAATGTTTCTCCCATTAGAATTGCTCCGCATTACTGCTTGGATCATAAACTCGATTGAGATTGAATGTTCCTCTACGAATTGATTTCTGTGACTTTGATAATCTTGAAGTAGGATCATTACTCTTTGCTATGTGAGTTTGGTTTCTTCTTACTGCTCCACCAACAACTGCAATTTGAGCTCCTTTTACACTTGATAAACCAATGAATCTTTTTTGTCTAATTCCTGTCATACGAATCCCTTTGGATCTAGTACGTTATTAATATTCCTTGTTCCTTTTCTAATTGCACTTCGTCTTCGTTTTACACCTGCATTTCTACTTAGTTGCTTTGCACGGGTTTTTCTATTCTTAGAAGCTTGAGCCAATGCTCTATTGACGTTTGTTACACTTCCCAATCTTCTAGTTACTTTTCCATTTACCATTTTAATTATCACCCGTAAACATTGAAAACTTTTGAGCTTCCAATCTGAATCCCTTTTCGTTTAGCACTTCGTTTAGCAATAGACTTTTTCTTCCGTTTCTTTGCGGATCTTTTACGAGTGAGTGCTGACAACTATAAACCAATTTGATTGAAAGGATCGTCTTTAGGGCGTTTGCTTCGTTTTGAAGATTCAATTCCTGAAAAGTGTGCAAGTTGATCTCCTGCGTCACCAACGGATTGTGCCTTACCACCGAAGTTACTTCCACCCAAACCTTTTCTACTGTTCAGTTGTTTTGTTACTCGCTTCGTAGTCTTTCTTAGACCGCTTAACGCTTTGCTTCTATCTTTTGTGATTCTGACCATTAGCTAAATTGCAAATATGTTGAAGTCCCTACCACCGTCATTTCTATTTCTAAATTTCTTCTGTGGTCTTTGTGTTAATCCTAAATCAAAAATGTCATTAGAAGATTTTACTGTTCTTCGTGGAACTTTATTGTTTCTTCTTCGTCTTGGTTGAACACTGTCAATGGTTCTTCCAACTGTTTTATCAACTAAATTAAATGCTAAACCTAATGCTCCAAGTGTTACACCCAAGCCAACAATTCCTGTAATAGCTCCAACTGCACTCATTAGAATCCACCTTTACCGCCAAAAATATTTGGAACACCACTACTACCAAAACCAGAATTAGATTTCTTTTTTGAACCTGATAAGCTTGGAAATTTAAACTCACCTGAACCAACATTCTTTGGGATAATTCCTGTACGTTGTGCAAATTCTGTTCGTCTAACTACATTGACAGAAGTTGATCTTTTTGCTCCACGTCTTAAACCTGAATGAATTGCTCTCTTACCAACAGGAACAACACCAATTCTTACGTTTCTACTTCGTCTTGCTGAACCTTGTAAAAGACCTGATCCTGCTTGTTTAATAGTTGCTCCACCTCTACCTCTAGGAACACCAATAGTTCCTCTTAATTTTCTTCTTTGAGGTTTTTGCTGTTTTGCTAGTTGTCTTGAAACCTCACGGGCAACTGCTCTACTTCTAGTAACTGCTTTACTTCGAGTAACTGCTTTTCTTCTTCCATTAACCATAAATCATCATCAACCTAAGAAATTTCCCTTGAAAACTTTACTTGGAGAAATATTCATTTTCATAGCTTTATCGTGACCTTTTGTGGTTTTGATAACTTTCTTTCCCATTACGTTTCACCAATTCTAAGCTTATTTAAGATATTAGTCAAAGCACATCTACCTTCATACTTGGATCAAAGATGTTCATGGTAGTCTTTTTCCTTTGCCTGACTGTTCTCTTTTTAATTACAACACCATTTTCAATAGTTAGAATTTGCGTCTTTCCATCTGCTAAGGTTTGTCTAATGTGCTGTATTTTAGGCAACTTTAATCAACCCATGAAGCCCATTCTTTTAGCCTTCTGTAATGCTTTTTTCATGTTAAATTGTTTTGGATCTCGAAGATCGTTTGGTGTATCTACACCTGCAAAGTCAGATCTTGAAGTATCAAAAATGTATCTTCCTAAGTTCTTTGTGACATTTGCTCTAGAACCTCTATCAACCTGTTGAGCATGTAATGACTTTGTTCTGAAAACTGCTGTTGCTACATCTAAATCAGTAACTCTATCTTCTCCACGTCTTCTTCTAGTTGGTGATTTTCTCTTTCTCTTTGCTACCATTAGAATCCCCCACCCATACTACTACCGCTTTTTGACTTTGAAGATTTACGTTGTAACTTGTGAGTTTTAGGATTGAACATTCTCATTCCTTTGGTTGTTCCTGATGAATTTTTAGGCATTAGAATCCCCCACCCATGCCACCTTTTGTTCCTTTTCCTTTACGAACTACTTTGTGAGTTTTAGGGTTGAACATTTTCATTCCTCTTTGTGCCATACTATACACCCAAGCTCCTAAAGCTATTATCATTATCGCTGAAACTATCTTGCTCTACTATGTTGCGTGGAGCTCCACCACGTTTCAATCTTCTACCTTCATTGACTAAACTTGCCCTACCTTTATCACGTTTATTTTGTTTACCTTTCTTTCTTTTTCCATTTGATTTTCTTGTTGGATCAATGGTTGGACTTGCAAGTGGATTAGTTAAGAATGCGTCTTCAATATTTCCTTCTGCTTTAACTCTGGTTGGTGTTTGTTGAAGTCTATTTCTTTGTGCAAGAAGATTTCTTTGAGTTTGGTTCTTACCAAATACTGATGATGTTGGAAATGGTTGTCCTCTTGATAGTTTTTTCAAATCAATGTCACCTGTAAAACTTGGACTGAATGATTGTTTTCTTCTTCTCTTGAACTCTCCTAAGCCAATATCAAAACCACCGTTGAAACTCATTATGTTGCACTCCTACTACTTGCTTCTTGTCTAAGTCTTGCTAATGCTTGAACGTTTGTTTGGCTTGGTAAAGATCTCAAGCTACTTTCTTTTGGAGCTGGTAATGCAGGTCGTTCAGGTTGACGAAGTTCTTCTGGTCTTGGTGGTGGTAATGCAGGTCGTTCTTGTGTTGATTCAGTCTTTGATTTTTTACGTTTAGCTCTAAAATCAGCAATTCTCTTTCTTGCTCCACGAACATTACCAATTATATTTTCTGAAAATTTATCATCAACAGAACCAAATCTTGTTCCCGAAGCTCTTTGTAATGGACTTTGTTGTCTAACACCACTAGCTCTTGGTCGCCCTACTTTTCCTTTTCTACCTCTAGCTCTACCTCTACCACCAACTCTAGTTCCTATTACACTAGGAACTCTAACTTGTTGATTGCCAACTACATCTAAAAATCCGCCACCTTTACCGTTACTTCGACCTGCTCTAGATCCAATCTGACTACCGAAATCTCCACCAATTTCAAGTGCGTTAACGTTTGGAGATTTCAATGAAAATGTATCAATACCTAAACCGCCACTAAATCCTTGATCGTCACAATTAAGACAATCGAAACCATCGCCAATTCCTTTGCCTTTACTCTTTCTTTTCCCACTCTTTCTTCCCTTACGTACTGAACCAAAACCGCCTTCGCCAAAAACATCTCCAACATCAAAGCCAAAACTCATACTACTTTCAAATCTCCTTCTTTCTTTCTATCATTACGCCAAGCTCTAAAGAATACTAAACCCATTGTTCCGACAACTAAAGACATGGCGAACATAAATGTAGCAATTAACGTTGCTTCTTCTTGACACATTCTAAATTTTAAGATCAGGCGTGAGTTATTTAAGACATTTCTAGGAATCTAGGTCATATTTCTTAATGATTTTGTGTATTGCAATTATCACTATACCTAAAACTAAACCTGTCATAGTCACCTGCATTATTTCTAGAAGATCTATTGCAAAAGATTCTTCAAGTCCGAACGCCATTACCCCACGACTTCCAACCTTTCCTTCTATGCCTAGCAAACAATTCAATTTTTGATACATTCTTCCCCATCAATTTCTCAATTCTTGTGTAGATTTCGTCAGGTTTTCTTGAATGTTCTCTAGGAATGGAATCAATTATTTGTCTTACACTTGCAGATTTTCTCTTTGGTTTTCCTTTGATTCCTAAGAGTACAACTTCCGCATTTGCTCTAGTTTTGTGTCCCATTCCCATCTTGTAATTACCATTTTTAGCTTTCTTTACCCACACAAATCCGAATGTTTTGTAAGTAAATCCCCAAGCTTCCATGACCATTAATGCTTCTTTAATCATTGGCGGTGTAGCCCAAAGGAATAGAATGGCATTCTTTTGAGCAATTTTATTCACAGGTAAATTTGCTATCTGGTTGACAGTCATGGTAGGATATTTGAAAGAAGCTCCACGTTTCCCTGCTCTTGCTTTATCTTTGTAATCCCATGCGGGATCAGCTAGAATTACATAGAACTTCTGATTTGGGAATCTTTTGTATTTCATTTCTTTAGTTGTTGTTTGAGTTCATTATTGACCACATTCGATAGTGTTGCAGAAGGAATCCAAGACTTTACTTCTTTTAGTTTGTCTTGAAGTTGGTGTAAAACTTCTTCTTCAAACTGTATTCGCACTCTGTTATCCTTCACTAATATTGTAAATTAAAAGTATCTTATAAAGATTGGTTGATCTGATCGTTAAAAAATTTACGTATGTGTGGTTTGTCTAAACACCCATCACATAATCTGTAAAGATGATCCATGAAATAAAATTCACAGTATTCTTTATCTCCACACGTAAAACAACACCTGAAAATTGGTTCTCTAAGAAATAGATCGTTGACTGTAATGGTTTCTAGTTTTTGATTATTCAATTCCATTTCTCTAAGATTCGTATATTAAATCGTTTTGATATTCTTCTTCTGTGATCTGAAACTTCCAAGCCATAGCTTGATCTGCTGTGTTAAAGTCACTTGGCACAAAGCAACCGTAAATCTTTCCTTTAGTTGAAGAATCTTGATAGACTAAATATTTGAACTCATAATTTGGAACTAATGAATCAATAACATACAAAGAATTACCTCTTAGAGAAACGTTGAGTGGTTGTGCTTTTAGTTTCTTTAACATTTTCTCTACACCTAACTTCTGCATTTTCTTTGTACGTTCCTCAATGTTTGTAATGCTCAATGTTTCAACTGATCTCATTCTAAATGTCAGTACATTCATCACTGTTTCAACTACTATGTATAATGCAACAGGTATTGATACAAAGTATAGTAATTCTGTTACATCATTACTTGGTATTCCAAATGTTTGATAACTTATGTATGCTCCAACGAAGAAACCCATGAAGCCCATTGTAGATTCAAAACTGAAAAGTTCACCACGAGTTATCCATTTCCACCATGCAATCATAAAAAATGTTGTGACCAATACTGCTAGTAATACTGTTTCACTCATCATGCTTCAAAAATTAAATCCTCAACGTATTCTTCTTCCGTAATTTGAAACTTCCATGCCATAGCTTCATCTGCACTTTCGATACTGCTTGGCACAAAGCAACCATAAACTTTGTTTGCGGTAGAAGGATCTTCGTACTTTAGATATTTTAATGGATAATTAGGAATCATATTAATTATGTAAAGTTCGTTACCACGTTTAGATCTGTCTATAATCTGTGCTTTTGTTTTCTTTAGAATGTGTGCAACACCCAATCTTTCCATCTTCTTAGCACGTTCCTCAATGTTTTCAATACTGATAACCCTCATAGATTGTCCACCACCTATTCCACCAAAGACTGAAAATAATGCAAAGAATAACGCAATAGGTAAAAGGGAAACTACTAACCATGCTGTGTTAATTGCTCTATTACAACTCTCTCTTTCTTCTTTATCCAAGAAATTTGCGTCACAATCAATAGATTCTGTAACTGCACTAAAAACTAAAATTCCAATAAGTAAACCAATCGTAGCTCCTATTATTCCTAAAATAAAAGCGAAGGAAATCATAGCGTTAGTCTATGACTTGCCTAATTCTGTCAGCTTCTAGTGCGAAAGGATTGTATTCTCTTTCGTGAACCACTACATACTTTCCTTTTGGTAAATCAATTTTGTTGTGTTCTTCGTGAAGTAACACTGTGTCTTGATGAACTTCTAGGTAGTCCACCTGTAATGGATCTTCATTACTTAATCGTGGTGTAAATAGATCATTAGGATCGTTTTTCTTCCTAAATAATTGGACTAGACCACCATTTGTTTGATGAAGATTTCCTGATTCGCCATGTGCAACAATGTTTCCTTCCATCTTTTCTGCGAAACTAGGAATAGAATCAACAGGTCTAAACAGAATGTCACCTTGTCGTCTTAGAGTTTTCTTTGGATTTATAGGAGTTGCCATGTGTTGTAAAGATTATGAGTGTCTTATAAAGATTAATCCTTGTTAAATTTACCAAATAGTTTTTTAATAACATCTGATTTTTCTTTGCCAACAATTCCTGATAATTGTTTGATCGCTTCATTTTGATCACCAGAACCTAAGAACTTTGTTGCAGATTTGAAACACATTGTCTTAACTTCTTCTGCTGTATTCATAATTTGTTTCTCAATATCTTTAACATCATCGTCAGATAGATGTGAAGCTTCTTCACGTCTTAAATTAATGAATAGATAATCTACCATCTCTTTAGGAAGTTGTTTTACTGTTGCAGAAGTTTTCATAATGGAAGTTATAGCAATCCATTTCTCTTTCTCGTTAAATTCTGTCATGGGAACAACGCCACCTTAACAAATGTTGCAACTACCATAACTAGACAAGCTCCCCAACCCCATTGTTCTAAAGTCCACTTTTTAACATTGAAAGAATCTTTAGCGATCTCTTTTGAAGTTTGAATTACAGGACAACTCATCTATTATAGATAAAATTGCTTGATTATAAAAGGATATTAGAAATCACTTAGTTGATGATCGGCTTCTTCCTTACCTTCGTACTTTGACAATTTTTTCAATACTGTGAGGATTCTCATGTCTAAATTAGGAACTGACGTTACACCAATTATTGCTACTCTCTTTAGATTTCTTGGCGGTGATACAACCTGAATCTGATCAAAAACACCTATGAATCCACCAACCTTGCAAACTCTATTCATCTGTCTTAGCACGTTTGATCGGTTTAACATTGGTGTCTTATAGTATTTTTTTGAAGCTTGTTTGTTGTATGGTGTATCACTTAACACCCATTGAAACTTCTCGCTTGGCACTAACTTTCCGTTAGATAATCTAAAATCTTCTGCGTTGCAAAGATAATCTGGTTTGTATTGTTGTGAGTGATCTAATCTCATTCCTTCTTCTTCGGCAACTCTGCCTGAACAAACATGTAGGATTTCATTCCTATCAGTTGGATAATAATTAACAAAACTTGCTTTTAATCTCTTGATAAATCCTTTAGGGAATGCTCCGTCAAACTTGTTGCCTTCACTATCTTTTTCAGCACTTGAACAAAGCCAAGTATCTGCAACGACATTAAACTTGTCTTTCTGAAATTCATATTCAGGTAGAAATTCTTCCTTCTGCGATAGTTCTTGAGCCATTATTTTACATTTAATCCAAGAGCTTTAAGCGTTTCGGTCATTCATCTAGTATCGGTGGCATTTGTAAATTATAGAATGCGATCGCATGTTGTAATGAACAGAATACTTCTTGATCTTGATCCTTGTTAGATGTTGGTCGGCAAAAATCACAGTTACCGATGTTTAATAGATCGTCTATTGACTGTTGAGAATAAATCTTAGTGAGAGTTTCACTGTCTTCCCAACCAAAATTTGCAAC
>SDBT01010566.1_pt1 | contig 14899 bp, 10 predicted proteins | sample 2277101 | NCBI WGS metagenome assembly SDBT01 (sample SAMN10404973, study PRJNA504765) | marine sediment metagenome | isolation source: marine sediment core GS10_PC15, 103 cmbsf | place: Arctic Ocean: Southern Knipovich Ridge | collected 2010 | reverse complement strand
TTTTCAAGACCGTCGCGATCAACCACTCTGCCACTGCTCCACGATAACGGCCTAATTTATACACCCAAACCGCTTAATTTGCCAGAATTTTAATCACAAACCAGCTATTCGGCTCGCTCGGCTCCAATAAAAAATCGACCAGCCGGGTCGGCGGATAAAAATTTTAACGATTTTTGCGAATATATCGAACCATTCCATAACTGCCGCGTAAAATTAAAAAACGAAACAATTTCCTCCTTTCTTTAATATAGAAATAAAATTCAGGCAGGGACCTTAAGGGCGGCAATATCGTGGGAAACTATGTTGCCGCCCTTTTAGATTATTCTTTTCTCCACCACCAACGGCCAATTACCAAATCAAGCACCAAAGCCGGTCTGTAAAGCCAAAAGTCATTGGTATGCCGCTGTGATTTGCCAATATTGATATTAGCTGCCGTGCCGCAGAATGGGCTCAGCCGGAAACACTCTCTTCCAGATTAGTAAGTACGGGCCGGGCCTTGGCAACCTTATTGCCGGTCGGGCCCTGCCAGTGCAGTTCGGCATTTCGCTTGATTAAATCCTCTATCTTCTTGCAGGCCAAAAGCACCGTAGCGTGGTTCTTATTGCCCATACACCTGCCGATTTCCGGCGTCGAGAGCTTGGTATGCTTTCTGGCCAGGTACATACTAAAATGCCGGGCCAGTGCGACAGTCCTGTTTTTCTTCGATGAGTGAATATTAGCGGGTGTTATGCCGAAATAAGTCGCGACCGCCGACTCGATGTCCGATACATGCACTATCGGGTCGGTCCTGGCCAGGTGTTCGGCCAGCACCTCCTTGGCCATATTAAGCGCGATTTTTTCCTTTTGAAGCGACGAATAAGCGATTAATTTCAACAGAGCACCTTCCAGCTCACGTACATTGGTGTGCAGATGTTCGGCCGTAAATTTTATCACATTTTCAGGGATGCGCTTGCGCATCGCTTGGGCAAACTGCCTGCAGATTTCACACCGGGTCCGCAGGTCCGGCGGCTCAATCTTAACCACCATCCCCGATACGAACCGGTTCACCAGCTTTTCCGAAAGCTGCCCTATCATCTTCGGATGCGCATCCGAGACCATAATCACCTGCTTGCCGGCCAAATCGATGCTGTTGAAGGTATGCAGAAACTCCTCCTGCGTGGAGGTCTTTCGCGCCAGAAAATGAATATCATCGATAGCCAGCAGGTCCGTATGTCTCATTCGACGCCGGAAAGTTTCGAGTTTGCCCGTCTTCAACGAAAGGATAAACTGGTTGGCAAAATCCTCGGCAGAGAGGTACAGCCAATTGGTCTCAGGACGTTTGCCCGTCACGCCATTGCAAATCCCCTGCAGCAGATGTGTCTTGCCGATGCCATAGCCGCCGTGAATAAACAACGGATTAAACGGGCTTTGCTTATCGTTGATCACCGTTTTTGCGGCATTGTAGGCCAGTTCATTGGACCGGCCCACAACAAAGGTATCCAGGCTCAGCTTCAGCCTCTTCCTTGCAACAGGTTTTATTACGGCCCGCTGCCTCGGTGTTCGATTCTGTGCTTTTTCCACAAGCTGGGCCTGAGAATCCAGTTGACCTCGCCTCTGGCTGCCGGCAAGTTCCGGGTCGATGGTAAAGTTAACCTTAAGGCTGGCACCGGTAGCGGCACGGACCGCGTGATTGATGTCGCTGGAAAAATGACTCTCTATCCAGCTTGCGATAAAAAGATTGGGGACACCGACCTTTAAATAGCCGTCGGCAAGCGACATCCTTGTTGAGTTCTTAAACCATATCCTGAACTTTTGAGGCCCAATCCTCTCAGCAAGAACTTCGTTGATTGCGCTGACAGCACTTGTCTCATCCGTGATTGTGCTCTGCATTGATACTCTCCTCTTCAGGGAAAATCAAATTGTTAGATGCTATTATTGGCCATCGGCAAATCAAATCAAGGGCCTTTTAAAAAAATTCTTTTCCACCTTGCAGAGGTTACTGTCAGCATTGAAGTTGCGCGCGAAAAAAATTTATTTTTAACACGTTTTGCACAACGTAAATCAGCTTTGTGGAAAAACTGTGGATTGAACTTTTAATCCCATTTCAATCTTCCACATGGTGACATCAATTTCAGACCATGTTAAACGAACATTTTCTTGTACAATTGCCGCCGGCAGTTATACTATCGCCGACAGTGTCGCAATTTTGTACACAAACTCTGTAATATAGAAAGGCTGTATTATGGCAAAAATGAACAGACGTGATTTCCTGGCGGCCACGGTTGTTTTAGGCGCCGCAGGTTACGCGAAAAATGCATGGGCTGTAGATTATACCGCGATAAACCCACCAGCTTCGACGGCAGATACCGACCCTACACCGTTTGTGCCCGGCTCGTGGACACTGGCGATTCTGCCCGACCCCCAGTTTTATTCAAAGACATACCCCGGCCTGTTCCATCTACAGACACGGTGGATTGTTGAGAACAAAGACAAATACAACATCACCTATGTACTTACTCTCGGCGACCTGACCCACAACAACAACGACCAGCAGTGGCAGCGGGCAAGCAACGCACTTGGCAGGCTCGAAGGCGTGGTCCCTTACACCATAGTACTTGGCAACCACGATTACGGCCCGGACGGAAAGGCGGGAAATCGCCACACTCTGGTAAATGGTTACTTTCCACCGTCCCGATTTAAAAACTGGCCCACTTTCGGCGGAACTATGGAAAAAGGCAGGATCGAAAACAACTACCACCTTTTCAAAGCTGCCGGGCGCGACTGGCTCATACTCAATCTCGAAATGGGGCCGCGGAACAAGGCCCTGGCATGGGCAGGCAAAATCCTGGCAAAATACCCTGACCATAAAGCCATCATCGCCACCCATGCGTATCTATACAGCGACTCGACCCGATACGACTGGCACAAAAAAGGTGAAAACCAGGAATGGAGCCCATATTCTTACATCATGGCCGCCGAAGGTACCAATGACGGTGAAGAAATGTGGCAAAAACTCGTTAAAAAACACGCTAACGTCTCTATGACCATCAATGGCCATGTCCTGAACGACGGCGTCGGCTTTCTGGCAAGCAAAGCCGACAATGACAATTGGGTCCATCAGATGCTAATCAATTTCCAGGAAGGCGTCCGTCCTATCGGAGGCGAAAGCTGGCTCAGACTGCTTGAATTCGGCCCCGATGGCCGAACCGTACAGGTAAAGGCCTATTGCCCCTTATACGAGAAATACAGAACCGACCCCGATCACCACTTTACCTTCAATATCTGATGAATGCTTAGCTTCGGGTCAGGATTGCTGCGTAACCGCCGTCGCAGTCAAAATCTTGCGCCGATGGCAAGGTAAGTTGTTCGGATTGCAATTCGAAATCAGGGTTTGCCTGCAGGAATTTTCTTACAAGTTCGCTGTTCTCACTTCTTTGAATACTGCATGTACTGTAACAGATTTTGCCCCCCTGCCGAATCATACCAGTTGCGGTATTTAGCAGCCTCAATTGTGTTTTTGCAAGTTTTTCTATTGCCTTTGAAGTTATCCTGTAGCGTACTTCGATACGCTTTGCCAGTACGCCGGTATTCGAGCACGGCACATCCAGCAGTACACAATCGAACGGCCCTGCCTCAGCGGCTGTGTCTTCGGTGTTTTCATACCTGATGATATTGACGCTGCCTATCCCAAGCCTTGTGATATTATCTTTGACCATCTCTAATCGTTTCGCGTCGATGTCCGTTGCGATAATCTCTGCTTTATCGCCGGTCGCTTCAGCTAATTGCGTCGTCTTTGTCCCCGGCGCCGCGCACATATCCAGTATCGTCCAATCAGATTGCGGCTCCAGCAACTCCACCGCCCGCCAGGCCGTTATGTCCTGAACGCTGAACAGCCCCTCGCCAAAGCCCGGAAGCTCAGTTACCGCCCGCGACGGCCTGATTTTCAAAAGCGCCCCTTCCGCTATTTCAAAAACAATATCGCCACCAGTAAATTTTTCAGCAAGCTCGCCAACAGTTGTCTTTAACCCGTTTGGCCTGACATAAATGCCCGGCCTTCGATTGCCTGCAAAGCATACTTGTCGGGTTTTTTCTTCGCCAAATTCCGCCAACCACTCAGCTACCAGCCATTTTGGCAGCGAAAAGGCCGTGCTTAAATAGTCTGCCGGCTGCTTTTCGGGCCTCGGTAATAACTGGCTCTCAAACGCACAGCCGCACGAAGATGTTTGTGGCAGCACCTTTGTCACCTCAGCCTCCCTCAACGCGGCTTGGCGGTTTTGGAGCTGCCTGGTAATCTGACGAAGCACCGCGTTGACAAAACCGACCTGCTTCTTACCTGCCAAAGCCCTGGCATTTTCGACAGCCTCATTGACAATAGCGTATTCTGCGGCTTGAGGCTGATACACCAGCTCATAGACAGCTATCCGAATAATATTTAGAAGACCTGTGTCTATCCGTTTGACCGGACAGTTGCCGAATTTGGTTATTACCATATCGATAGCCGAGCGGTTTCTTATTGTCCCGAACACAAGGTCGGTCGCTCGCTGTCTTTCGTTGGTCTGTATAAGAAGCTCATTTAGAATAGCCCCTGCGTAATTGCGTTCCGGGTCGAAGCGGTTTAATACCATCATCGCGATGGTGCGGGCTGGTTTGGTTTCCTCGCTGGCCATTACTATTGCTCAATCTTCGTAAAAAGGTCGCCGGGGCCGGTTCCTCGACCACGAGCAAAATCTTCAAAACCCATAAGCGAGCCCCCTGCCGGTTTGATTTTAGTAATCGCAAGAGCGTTTTCGCCACAGACTACATTCAGATTTTCATCGAGCACACCGGCAGCCAAACTGCCGGGATTTGAATTCTCCACAACCCGGGCTTGGGCTATGGTTACCCGTTGACACTTGCGCGTTTCTTTTGGTATGTAAGAAGCCGATGCTCCCGGCCAGGGGCAAAAACCGAGTATCTTTCTTTGCAGAACCTCCGCCGATTCGCCAAAGTCCAAAAAGCCGTCCGACTTCTTTAGTTTGTGTGCCAGTGTCGCCTTGGAATGGTCCTGCGCGGTATAGACCGCTGAGCCGGCGGCGATTTTGTCTATCGTCTCCAGCAGCAAAGGAGCTGACATCTTTGCCAGTCTGTCGTGGAGCCGGCCGGCAGTCTCACCTGCTTCAATATTGGTCCTGGCCTGGGCAAGGATGTCACCAGCGTCCATCTTTTCAGCTATGGTAATTATGCTGATACCGGTCTCGCTTTCGCCGTTGATTACCACCCAGTTTATAGGCGCCGCCCCGCGGTACTTCGGAAGCAGTGAAGCGTGCACGTTTATCATCCCTTTGGGCGGCAGGTCAATCAGTTGATTACCTATCTTTTGCCCGAATGCAATCACAACAATCAAGTCAGGTCCAAATTGTGTAATCTTGTCGATAACAGAGGCGTCATTTATATTCCCGGCCTCGATAAAAGACATCGACCGGGCCTGCGCCCACTGCGCGACCGGCGTAGGCCTTAGTTCTCTGCCCCTGCCCGCAGGATGCGGCGGCTGCGTTGCGATAAACTCCAGGCTATGGCTCGACCGCGACAAGGCATCTAAACTTTCGATACCGAATTCACCGCTGCCAAGGTAGACTATTTTCATCTTTGTTCCAAAAATACAAGTGCAATTTCCAATCGCTTTAATAGCTTAATTGTTTACTTTGCAGTGTTCTGTTTGTGTTCTTCTGCAAGTTTTTTGAACTGTCCGCGGTGTACGATTCTCGCTGCCGAACCCATACGGTTGACTATCGTTATACCTTCGATATGGTCGTATTCGTGCTGCAGGCACCTGGCATAAAGCTCTTCGGCCTCCTCGGTAAATTCATCACCATCCAGGTCTGTGGCGGTAACGGTGCACTTTTCATATCGCTGTATTCTCGTCGCAACATCCGGCACCGACAGACACCCTTCTTCCATCGCAGCCAGTTTACCACCGGTAGTAACGGTCGGGTTGATATACACTCTGACGCCTTCTCTTGTCCCATCGAGCGATATGATAAAAATCCGAAGAGGCACCCCCACCTGCGGCCCTGCCAGACCTATCCCTTTCTTTTCCAGCATAAGGTCTGTCATCTTCTCGACCAGTTGACGGACACTATCATCTATCTCGTCAATCGGCTGTGCAGGCCCTGTCAGAACATCAGCCGGATAATGCATAATCCGGCATTTTTCAATATCAATATCTGGCATTAATCTTTTTCCCGAATCCACCGGCCCACAATGCTGTCAGTCGAATTCGTCGCCGGCGAAAGTGTTTCCGAGGTACAGTTTTTTGACGGTCTTGTTCTGGATAATCTCAGCAGGCGGGCCCGAGCCTATGACTTTTCCATGGTCGATGATATAGGCCTTGTCAACAACCTCAAGGGTCCTTTCGACATTATGGTCGGTAATAAGGATACTAACACCCGAGGCCACCAGCCGCCTGATTTCCCGCTGCAGGTCCTCGACCGTGATTGGGTCAACTCCGCTGAACGGTTCATCCAGCAGAATCAAAGAAGGGTCGGTCACCATCGCGCGTGCGATTTCGAGCTTCCTTCGCTCGCCGCCCGACAGAAACCTGCCATGGCTGCCAGCGACCTCTGTCAGTGCAAAACGCTCGATAAGCATATCGGCCTTGCGATTACGCTCGGCGCTGGTGATAGACATCGTCTCTAAAATCGCATAAAGATTGTCCCGAACGCTCAGCCGCTGAAAGATGCTCGGCTCCTGCGAAAGATAGCCCATACCAAGCCGTGCACGTTTATACATGGGCAGTTTAGTAATATCGTGGCCTTCGAAAATCACCGAGCCGGCTTCGGGCTTTATCATACCCATAGTCATACGAAAGGTAGTGGTCTTGCCCGCACCGTTTCGCCCTAAAAGACCAACGATACTGCGCTGGGCAATCGTAATCGATACCTCATCAACAACCACCCGCCCGGAGTATTTCTTCACAAGACCCCGGGTCTCAAGAAGAGTCATTCCTTCTATCAAAACAGAACCCCTTATCTGTAACCTCAAATCAAAACAAGCGGTATTATAACAATACCGCCGGCCAAAGCAAACCGTAATTGTCGTTATGGTTTGCCCTTACCCTAAAATCCAATAAATATTCTGGCATTTTTGCCGATTTCCTGCTATTTTGATTCTTTTGCAGCGTAGAATCTATAATAGTTTACAGGAAAGTGTTTATGTTTGCCGTTATCAGTGATATACATTCCAATCTCGAGGCCCTGACCATGGTTCTGGCTGACATTGAAAAACGTGGCATAAAGACAATATACTGTCTCGGCGACGTCGTCGGCTACGGGCCCGACCCTAAAGAGTGCCTGGACCTGATTACAAAAAAGACCCAGTGGTGCGTTATGGGCAACCACGACTACGCGGTTTTTTACGAACCGTCCAATTTCAATTACGCCGCCGAGCAGGCCAGCTTCTGGACTCGTGAAGTCCTGGAAACAGAAAAACAGAAGCAGCCGCGAGACAAGCGATGGAGCTTTCTGGGCGAGCTGCCGATGAGAAAAACAGTCAAAGCAAAACTTGATACGTACCTGGCTTCACTGGATTTTGTCCACGCATCACCGAGAAAGCCTATCAACGAATATATCTTCCCCGACGATGTTTATACAAATCCTGTAAAGGTTCGGCTCATGTTCGAACGCGTCGAGCACATTTGTTTCGTCGGCCATACCCATCTGCCGGGCGTATTCCTCGATGAGCCTGACTTCTATCTGCCCGAAGAGCTTGGCGACACTTATCCGATTATCAACGACGAAAAAGCCATTATCAACATCGGCTCAGTCGGTCAGCCAAGAGACAAAGACAACAGGGCAAGCTACGTATTTATCGAAGGAAATGAACTGCATTTCGTCAGGCTGGACTACGATTTCGAAACGACAATGGAAAAGATAAAAGCCATCGAAGAGCTGGATAACTTCCACGCCGAACGCCTGAGAGACGGGAGGTAAAAAAACAAGGTTAAAATACGAAACAAAAACTCAAAACTTAAGATAAAAGGACAAAGATGAGTTTCAAAACTGTTTCAATTCTGTTCGTAGTCTGTTTTGTTGTTTTTTGCGGTACACTTGTTATAGAGTCGGGCCTGTTTAATAGCCCCCGCCCTGCCGGCAAGCCCTGCATCCTGCTGCAACAAACAGCCGACGCTGATAAATCCACAGCCGCAAATACTTCCCCAAATAAAAACGCCCAGCTTCAGGCCTCTGACGCTCCTGTTTTCGGAGCCGACAACGCAGAGTCGACAACCGTTACACTTGGCTCGACCGACCCTGAAAGCAGCTTTGAGTTTCAACTGGAACTGACCTCGAAAGGCGCCGCCATTGCTTACGCAACATTCAGCCGATTCAATGACCGTGATTACAAAGACCCTCAGCCGCTGAAGATTCTATCGCCGGTGCGCCTACCTGACGGCCGGACTATCTTGTCAATGGCAAATAAGCAGTTTGTATTTGTCAAACACCAGTTGCAGTTGCCGCTGGATAAATTACATTGGAAAAGCCTGGGGATTGAAAAGACCGGCGACGGTTCCCAGATAGCCCGCTTCGAGACAATAATCAAAGACACCTCCACCGGCACAGCGGTAATCAAACTGACTAAAACTTATAAGGTCACCCCCGGCAGCTACCACCTTGATTGCAACCTTAACGTTGAAAACCTCTCGGCTGCCGACCAGAGGGTCTCTTACAATCTGTCAGGGCCGGTAGGACTTGGTAAGGAAAGTTTCAGATTCGACAACAGAAAGGCTGTTGCCGGATTCAGAAACCAAGCAGGCAAAATCACAAGTGCAAAACTGGACATAAAAAAACTTCGCAAAGCAACCAGCATCGAAGAAAGAAGACTTGCCAAAAACAGTGACAGGTTCCTCTGGAGCGCATCGTCCAACAAGTATTTCGCCGCGATAGTCGTACCGCTTCCCGACCAAGGCCAGACTTTCTGCGACTGGATAGCTGATAAAACAGGAACGCTCTATAATCCCGACGGTGACGAAAAAGCTGCTACCGGTGACGAAGCCGTCACAGTCGATTTAAAAATCGCGTCACATACCCTGGCAGCAGCAGACGAACCAGGTAGTACAAAAACCTATAACTTCCAACTGTACCTCGGGCCAAAGAGCAAAAGGATTTTCGATAAAAACCAGATGTACAGGGACCTCGGTTTCGTACATACGATTGATTTCAGGGCCTGCTGCTGCCCGGTCAGCGTTATAAGCCCATTAACCTTTTTCATACTTTGGTCAATGGACAGGATGTACGACATCATCGGCAATTACGGCATTGTCATTATCATATTGGTTTTCATAATTCGCATAGTTATTCATCCACTCACCAAAAAGAGCCAGGTCTCGATGAGCAAACTCGGCAGCCTTGCTCCAAAGGTCGAAGAAATCAAAAAGAAATACGCCAACAACAAGAGCGAAATGAACAAGCAGATAATGGCTCTCTACAAAGAGCAGGGCGCCTCACCTGTCACCGGGATGCTGCCGATGATGGTGCAGATGCCTATCTGGATTGCGCTGTTCAGCGCAATAAACGCCAGCGTCGCGCTTCGAGGCGCACCGTTTCTGCCGTTCTGGATAACAGACCTTTCAGTTCCGGACGCACTGTTTCGATTTACAGCTATAAACATACCAATTCTCGGCAAGATAGACTCCTTTAACCTGCTGCCTATGCTGATGGGAATAGCATTTTATCTACAGCAAAAGATGATGCCGAAAAACGCCACGTCCGCGAGCCCCCAGGCCGCTCAGCAGCAGAAAATGATGATGATTATGATGCCGATACTGTTTCCTATAATGTTCTACTCAATGCCGTCGGGACTGAACCTCTATATTATGGCAAGCACCTTCGCAGGCGTCATTGAGCAGACCATCATAAAAAAACACATCCGCGAAAAAGAACAGGCCAAATCAAACGGCCTTGTCACTGTGACAAGTAAGACCGGCGGAAAGGTCAAAAAGAAAAAACCGAAACCGTTTTACAAAACTCACTAACACGAGCATCAAAAACCGGTGCTCACTGATATGATACGAGAGACAATATACGACCTGAATGATACTATCGTTGCCGTCAGTTCTCCCACATCAGACCATAGGGTAATCGTTCGTATAACCGGCCCGCAAACTATCGATAAATGTCAGCAGATTTTCAGCCGACCTGTCTCGAAAGACAAACCCTGCCTGATGTCCGGCAGTGTCACCATTGACGACGAACTGAGCATCGACGCAAAGCTGTACCTGTTCGGCGCCCCCCGTTCCTATACCGGCCAGGACCTTGCAGAAATTCATACCTACACCAATCCAGGTGTTTCCCAGGCCCTAATGGATTCACTGCTGGCAGCCGGGCTAAGAGCCGCCGGGCCAGGCGAATTTACCGCAAGAGCATATCTCAACGGCAAAATCGATCTTGCCCAGGCAGAAGCCGTAAACGAAATCATCACCAGCTCCAACCGGTTCCAGTTGGCCGCCGCTGAAAAACTGCTGGCCGGACGTCTGGCTGAAAAAACAGAAATAATCCGCGAAAGTTTAATGCAATGCCTGGGCCTCATCGAAGCAGGTCTGGATTTCAGCAGCGAAGACATCGAATTCATAACCAAAGCCCAGGCCATTGCAAACCTTGTTGAAATCAAAAACCAACTCCGGCAGATATCAGCAGGCAGTATCAGCTATGAGACCCTGGTGGACTTGCCGGCAGTTGGTATCGCAGGCGCTACCAACACCGGAAAGAGCAGCCTGCTAAACACCCTGCTCAAAAAGCCAAGAAGCATTGTCTCGCACGTACACAAAACCACCAGAGACGTCCTTACCGGCCGCCTGACCCTGCCTCATAGCCAGTGCGTACTTTTCGATTGCGCCGGACTATCGACCCAACCAGAAGAAATCCTCGACCAGTTAGCCCAGCAGGCCGCTATCGAAGCGCTAAACAACGCCTCACTGGTCCTGTTTTGTGTCGATGTATCAAAAGCAGACTGGACAGATGACCTTTCAATATACAACCTCATAAAGCCCGAGGCCCTGATTGGCATCGCAACTAAATGCGATTTAATTTCTGAAAATGTGCTGTCTGAATACCTGGGCAAGCTAAATGAATTGTTCAATACCGATTTCTTAGCTGCAAGCGCAAAAACCAGCACAGGAATAAAATTACTTCAAGATACCATCGATAAAAAAATAATCGAGTTGGCGGTAGGTGATGTAAAAGCAGGTGCGAGAAACCAGATACGAGAAACAAGACACGGCATCGCCCTTACCGCCCGACACACCCAGGCCGTGGCTGAGGCAACCGAAAATCTGGACCAGGCTATCGAACAGCTGCAGGCTGACAATGACGAGGTCGCGGCAATGATGCTGCGGGCAGCCTACCAGGCCGTCTGTGAAATCGAACAGCAGCATATCGATGAAAAAATACTGGACAACATCTTCAGCCGTTTCTGTATAGGAAAATAAGCCGATAAGCTGAAGATGCTCGAACGCGCAGGAATAAAAAAAGGCCGCAAGCGCTAAACTCACGGCCCCGTATTTTTAAACTGGATTATGCCAATCACTCCGGTCCGGTGTATTCCAGCCAGTGTGCGGCAAAACTTGCGAAGTCGTAAAAATCAACCCGGCAGTCCTGAACCCCATCAGGGCCGGTCACGTCGTGCGCTGGATATGGAAAAACGCCACTACCGCAGAACTCGTATCTTTCATAGGCCCCCATTTCCACGATTGGTGCTGTCCCGTTGCCGGTATCAACAACCACCGGGTCGTCCGTAAAACGTGCGTTGCCCGCTAAATCCAGCGGCGTCCGCTCGGTTGTATTTGCGTCATTATCAAGGTCAGCCGTATCGGCAGGAACCGAGTTGTTGTCGCCGGCGTCAATGCAGGGCGAATCGAACGACAGGCTCAGGTTGTCGGCGTCCTTGAACAGCGGGTCCTCAGCAATATTTGTCGCACCTGCCCACCCGCCTTGCACATCTGAGTAGCTAACAGTTGTCGAACTCATTCCATCATCATAGATTTGCGTTCCGCTTGAGGCGGTGTTGCCCCAGAGAATGCAATTTGTAACCGTGGGGCTGCTGAACCCGTTGTACATCCCGCCGCCATAATTCGTGGTCGAGTTGCCGCTGAATGTGCAGTTCGTAATCGTCGGGTCGCTGTCGTCCCAGTTGTACATCCCGCCGCCATTGTTGTCTGCTGAATTCCCGCTGAATGTGCAGTTAGTTACTGTCGGGCTGCTGGAGGTCATGTTACAGATCCCGCCGCCGAACCAGTCAACCGCCGAGTTTCCGCTGAACAGGCAGTTGGTCACCGTCGGGCTGCTGGAGGTCATGTTAGACATCCCGCCGCCGAAGTTGGCCGAGTTGCCGCTGAATGTGCAGTTCATAACCGTCGGGCTGCCACTCTCGTTGGACATCCCACCACCTTCGTTTTTCGGCCAAGAGCCGTTGGCATTGCCTTTGGTGATAGTAAAGCCGTCGAGGACGGCATTTGGCTCAGTTCCGCTGCCTGTTACAACGTGGTAACTGTTTTCGCCGTTGTTGGCAAAGTCAGGCCCATCATCTCCCAGCAGGTCACCGGACAGAATCGTCTCATACGCATTGGGGTCACGGCTGTTCCAGTCGCCGCCGCCGATTGGAAACCCACCGTAGATAGCCACACCATTTATAAGGCCGAACGTGGCCATCCGGTCGCCAGGTGTTTCTCCCCCGCCCTCATCAGGCTTGTACGTCCCCGCAGCTACCCATATATCGTCGCCGCTTACATCCGCATCGGTCAGGGCATCGGCCAGATAGTTGTAAGCATTACCCCAGGTTGTTCCGTCATTTGCACCGGTTGCAGATTCATCGACATAGATAATTACCCCGTATTCATACGCCCCCATATCCACAACCTGTGGGTAGTCCGGCAGGTCCGCAACACCCGTATCGGCCGTGGCCAGGTCATCGAAGAAACGCACCTTACCGTCCAGGTCGAACGGCGTCCGCTCCGTTGTATTTGCGTCATTATCCAGGTCAGCGGTATCGGCCGGAACAGAATTGTTGTCGCCTGAATCGATGCAGGGCGAACCGGCCGAGAGCCGCAGGTCGCCGTAGTCGTCATCACCTGTACCCAGCTCGCCGTCTGTACCCGGGTCTGGATTGCGCACAAACAGCGGGTCGGCATTAATGTTGCCGGTGCCGCTATACCCTCCCTCCACATTGCAGTACGTTACGTTGATACTGCTCGGGTAAACCTCGGTGCCGCTGTTACCCCAGAAGATACAGTTTGTAACCGTCGGCCAACTGTCGCTGTTGTATATCCCGCCTTTGCTACCTGCCCAGTTTCCGCTGAACGTGCAGTTGGTAACCGTCGGGCTGCTGGCTGCGTTGTACATCCCGCCGCCGTATGGGTCAAAGCCTCCTCCTCCGAGAGGAACCGCACAGTTGTTGCTGAAGATGCAGTTGGTAATCGTCGGGCTGCTGAACGAGTTGTACATCCCGCCGCCGCCGCCGCCGGTGTCGCCGATGACCTTGTTGCCGGTGAACGTGCAATTTGTTACCGTCGAGTTGCTGGCCACGTTGAACATCCCGCCGCCTTTGCCAAGTAAGCCTATCGCCTCATTCTCGCTGAAGGTGCAGTTGGTAACCGTCGGGCTGCCGGAGTTGTTGAACATCCCGCCGCCGGAGTCATTTGCCGAGTTGCTTTTGAATATGCAGTTGACAACTGTCGGACTGCCGGAATCATTGTACATTCCTCCGCCCCTATTATGGGGGGCAGAGCCATTGGCATTGCCGGCAGTGATTGTGAAGCCATCCAAGACGGCAGTTGCATCGGTTCCGCTGCCGGTAACAACAATGTGATAGCTGTTGTCAGTATTTACATCGGATACGTTAATGTCGCCGCTCAGAATCGTTTCGTTCGCATTTGGGTCGCGGGTGCCTCCACCGGATGGAAAGCCGCCATAAATCTCCACGCCATTTATCAACTGAAACGTGTCTGTCCGTAAACCGCTGCTGGGATTGGCAGTATTTGCATCCGGCTTATAGGTGCCTTCCGCTACCCATATATCGTCGCCGCCTGAAGCCCCAGCCAGCCCGTCCTGCAGGTACAAATAAGCATCGCCCCAGGATGAGCCGTTATTCGCACCGCCTGCACCGGTATCAACGTAAATAGTCCCTCCCGAAGCAGTTGCCCAGCCAAGAAGCAGGAAAAGGATTGAAATTACCGGCAGAACCTTTAGATTTGTTCTTCTAATCATTTTTCGACCCTCCGAGCGATAATTAGTCTATCTGTTTGTGGTTTTCCCGGCTATTCAGGAGAAGTGCCAAAAGAAACGCATTTTAGCTATCCTCCTCTCGGATAGCCAACAATATGCTACGTACTATAATACGACATCCTTTTCTTAATTTCAAGACAAAAGTTTTTTTCAGACCCGCTTTTGACACTAAATACGAAATGGAAGATACGGTAAAAACCGGAGCAAGGCTGACCCTGGGGCAGGATACTGGCAGCTTTCGCAACCAAAACAAACTGTTCTTGTACGTGAAGCTGAATTTTTACCGCAAGACCTTATAGACCTTATCTCTGATAAGCTTACCTGAAAATCGGCAAAACCCCCGTGGAATATCCAGGCTAACGACTATTCACTGCCGCAAGGCATGCTGTGCATAAATACTCCCTTAGGGACACCTTACGGTGCATTCACTCTCAAACTGACCGTTTCGATAGAAACGGTCAGTTTGAGTTAGCTATTTATCTTTGGCCTCGAACTCAGCGTCGATTACATCATCGCCGCCCTTTTTGCTTTTAGCCGGGCCTTCATCTTCTTTCGGCGGCTCAGTTGGCTCAGCCTGGCCGGCCCCGCCCGAAGCCGCCTGTTTCTTGGCAGCCGCTTCGTAAAGTATCTTGCCAAGTTCCTGGCTTGCTGACGCCAGGTTCTCGGTGGCC
>SDBT01010564.1_pt1 | contig 14901 bp, 18 predicted proteins | sample 2277101 | NCBI WGS metagenome assembly SDBT01 (sample SAMN10404973, study PRJNA504765) | marine sediment metagenome | isolation source: marine sediment core GS10_PC15, 103 cmbsf | place: Arctic Ocean: Southern Knipovich Ridge | collected 2010 | reverse complement strand
GATCAACACTGAGGAGTTTATCAAGGATATCCAAGATCCGAATATACCTATAGTTGATCGAGTTGCCAAAGTACAGGAAGCGGCAAAGGAACACATTGAGCGCACCATTGAAGAGCAAGAAGAACTTAAAGTTGAGCGTGAGGTTTTCGAAGAGGATACCAAAGAAGTAGAAGAGGATTTAACGGTGGAGGAGGGAGCGGAACCACGTTCGACAAAAGATCCCACCACTGGCGAGACTTTGGTTGAAGGCGAAGATTTTAAGGCTTTTACTCCTGCAAGTCCTTTGCAGGACTTTGAAAGAGAGTTACAGAAAGATATAGACAGGCAGGACAAAGGACTCCCGACCTTTACTCCTACAGTTGACCAGGTCAAGTCAAGGGTCAAGGCTCTTGGTTTTGAATCGGATAGAGTGATAGTCGTCGAATCAGGAGAGGATTTACCTGGAAACATAAAGGAAGGTATTCGAACAAAAGCAGGGAGCTTAAACAATATAAGCGGATTTTTTCGTCCCAGTAGCGGCCAAGTCTTTCTCATTGGCGATAATATCCCAAAAGGGCAAATAGATCAGGTGATCACCCATGAGGTCGTTGGTCACCTTGGTTTAAATTTTCTATTTGGCAAAGAGAAAATAGATAAGGCTTTATTGGAAGTATTTAATGGCCTTACTGAAGAGCAGCTTGCAGATACCCGTAAGCGATACGAGCTCACAAGACCTATTGAATTAGGCCTGGAAGGTTCGAAAGAGCTTAATGCTGAAGAATTCCTTGCTAAGTTTGCAGAGGACCAGAATCCGGACCCGAACGTTCTTCAAAAGATCTACGCCGCCATTCGTCAAGTTCTCCGGGATATTGGGATTGTAACCAAGTTTAGTGACAACGACATTAAAGTACTCCTTGCCAGGGCGCGGCAGACTGCACTAAAAACAACAGGGCAGGCAAAAGGTGCGAAATCCTCAACAGTTGGAACGGACGAAGGATTGCGCTTTTCAACCTTTCAGCAAAGCGACGCAATGAAGAAACTTGCTGACAAGGCGGATGCCGAGAAGATATTTACTGCGGAGATAAAGAAGTTTGGTACAACCAAGGATATAAACGAGGCCGGTTGGGTGTTGCCTGATGGTACTATGCTTGATTTTAGCGGGCGGCATAAAAGGAAGGAAGGGCAAAGCGCAGAAAGTTTTGATGGGAAAAGAGATGTTGATCATGCAAGAGTTTCTTCCATCGAGGGGTTTCCTCAGATAGCTAAAAGTTTTAACGGGGGGATTCCTTTCTTCGGCCAACTTGGGGCTATGCGAATAGATGCCAAGGTTAAATCGATTGAATTAAGTGGACCACCTACTCCGGGCCAATTCTCCGCAATAAGGGAAATATTAGATATCCCAAGCGAGCGAGATTCGTTTATTGTAGAAATGTTTGATCTTGAAAACGATGAACTTTTTAGCGGTCAAATTGCCGACCGGAAACTAATAGGCACTATCCGCCGGTTCTTTTCCGGACAAGAAATCAACCAGGAGGATGTACGTTTTTCCCTCCAGGACGATACAGAGCAAGCCAAGCAGTTAAAGGATGTAACGCTTGCACTTGCCGGGGATATTTTCCGGGGGAAGACGGTCACGCACGAATCCACGGTTGCAGCTCTTGACAAGGCCGGGCTTCCATTCATCGGTAAAACTGCCAAGGTTCTGAACGATGCTCAAATAATAGCCAATAGGGTTAGGGCGAGGGCAGGTGAAGAGCCAAACAGGACAACTCGCATTAAGAATCTTAGATCAACTCTTGAACGCCGGTCCAGAGAAGGTTTTCGGGCGGGTGAATTCACGGAGAAAGCACGAGCCAGGATCAAGGAGCGCCGGGAAAAAGCAAAGACCAAAGCCAAGATTACGGCTCAAAAGAATGCATTCTCCGAGAAACTAAAGAATGATAAAGTTGCGTTAAGAGAAATATTTAATGTTCAAAAGAAAGCCCTTAAGGCGCAGATAAAAAAGGCTAAATCCGATTCAAAACAGATAGCTGAAGCACATAGAGAATCCACGGTTGCTTTACAGAAAGAAATTCTTAATTGGCTCAAAGAGAATGGTGTTGAAGAAAAAGAACGCAGCAAGCTTGGCAAAGTTATTCTCGATCTTGGAACGGTTCAAGACCCGACAATACAACAGAAGCAAGCAGATATAATCCTTGCCCGTGCGATAGCACTTAAAACGGAACGGCAAAAGCGTGACGATCTTGGTAAAATCAAAGACTTGTTTAAGAAGAACTTACATAAAGTTCAAAAGAAAAAAGGCGGGCAGGTTTTCTCTACCAAAGGGAAAGATCTAAAAAAGAGATTAGGCCCGCTTGAAGCTATCGTTAACCTTAGTAATCCCAATTATGAGAAGGATATAAGCGGTTTTAAAGAACGAATTAAGGCGGCGCAACTTAAAGATGATGAACTAGCAGTTGAGGCAATTGAACTTGAACAACTGGATTATGAGGTTTTCGGTTCACTTAAAAACCGGGAGCCAGACACTGTTGCACGTGCAGTACATGAGCTTAATAATATTATCAAAGAGAATAAAGCCTCTTATGAGAAGATTAGGGAAGAGTTAAAAGCCTCCTGGGATGCTGACCGGAATGAACTTACTTCAAGTCTAGGAGCAGTGACGGAAGTTGCCTTACAGAATAAAAGGAATGAGGAGAAGAGACGCGGCGTTGTGGACGGGTTTACTAAAATATTGACGGACACTGCGAATAAATCGTTTTCTTTGCCACAAAAGCTTGCCAAACTTAAGGATTTTGATCCCACAGGCGCTATCGCTCTTGTTATAGAAAAGTGGGATCGTTTCTTCTTTGAAGCGAATCAACAGGAATTGACTCTAAACCGGAATAATACAAATAAGTTTGAATCCGAAGTTTCTAGAATATTCAAGGTAGACAATCCCTATGCAGCTCTTGCGAAAATGAAAAACACTATTTTCTCTGTCACCCTGAAAGCGGAGAAGGGAAGAGAGGAAATAAATCCAAATGGAGGGCAACTATTAAATATTTACCTTTCATTATCGCAACCACAACTTAAAGGGAACATGGAATTTAATGGTTTTGATACACAAACAAACATAGAAGTATTAAATGCTATGTCTCCCGAACTACTGGAACTGGCTACATTTTTTCAGGAAGATTTAAGGACCGATTATCCTAAAATAAATACTGAATATCTTCGGTTGTTTGGCATAGATATGCCCTCAAACTTCAATTACTTTCCATTTGGGCCTAACATAGAATCTCTTTCTAAAACACAGGTTGAAGAGTGGAATCAAGGACTCTCGGACCGAAATGTTATAAGCAATCCAGGGGCTACTATTGCCAGGGTCCAGCATAATATAAAAATTGATTATCTTCGTGATGCTACGGAAGTCTACACAAATCATAAAGCGCAAATGTCTAGGTTTATCAGTTATGCGGTTAAGGCTAAAGATTTCTTTGCTGTTATGGGAGAGAAGAACGTTAAACGCAGTATTCAATTCCGTTTTGGAGATGCGTTTTATAAGTTGTTAATGGAACATGCCAGCCAGGTTGTCTCTGGTGGAAATAATGCTTTTGTCCGTAGGGAGGGGGTTGCTAAGTTAAAAAACCTTTATGTAACTAAAGTTTTTTGGGGGAATCTTTCCATGTTTCCAAAGCAAGTTTCGAGTTTTTTGGCGTATTGGGCTAACATGGGGACTGTGGACTTTTTTAAGACAATTGCGGATTCCTTTAATCCTGTGAATTTCAAAAGTGATTATGATCATTTAATTAAAACCGATTTCGTTCAGAACCGTTGGAATTTCGGACAGCAAATAGAAGCGCAATGGTTACTACAGAACGGCAAACAAAATCGTTTTTGGTATAGGGCTAGAAAATTTGGTTTACTTCCTGTTCGATTGGGAGATTTAACACCAATTTTAATGATGGGTAGAGGGATGTATAAGAATGCTTTCCGTGAGGCCAAGGCGAATGGGAAGAGCGACACGGAGGCTCATAAGTATGCAGAGTATATCTGGGGGGCATTGTCTGAGAGCACACAACAATCTGCGGGCTGGAAAGATAGGACTCATTGGCAGCGGGAAGGCACATTTGGGGAATTGTTTTCTGCATTCCAGGTAACCCCTCGACAATATGCCACAAACGGACTACGCGCAATCCAACAAGCCAAGGCCAATCCGACTGTTGAGTCTCGTATACGTGCAGCAAAGTTAACCGTGATTTATTTTGCTCTTTTACCTGCATCATTTAAGATGGTTGGCGAACTTTATAAAATCAAGGCTCTTGGAATCCCGGATGATCGCGACGAGGAAGAAATTTTCTGGGAGTACTTTGCGGCGCAACTATCAAGTCCGGCAACTGGTATTTTCTTTGCGCGGTTTTATTTAACCCGTCTCATTGAGTGGGGGGTAACAGGGAAAATAAAATATCGGGGACAGGAAATCCCAGGATTAGACCTGGAAGATGATGTAATTACTTTATTAAAAACTGGGTATGGTTATTCAAATGGGGACCTCGATGCCGAGGACGTAATGAAGAATTTGGGAAGGGTTGTTCCAGCCATTAAGCAGGCGACCACATTCATAGAAAATAAATAGGATAAAATAAAATGACACAATCAGCTATAGATGATACCAGAGAAGTATTTGCGCCCGATGGGGTAGTAGTGGCCTTCGCCTATTCGACACCGTTTTTATTGAAGACAGATCTTACCGTAACCTTGAGGACTATTGCGACGGGTGTTGATGTAACTTTGGTCCTTACGACTGACTACACGATTGCCGCCACGAATGACGACTATACCAGCGGGGCTACAATCACTACGGTCGCTACTTATACAAGTACGTCAAGGCTTATCATTGAACGCGATGAGCCTTTTAGTCAAACGGTGGATTTAACGGAAGCCCAAAAAATCCCGGCCAAGACACTTGAAGATGGTTTGGATCGGCAGGCTCGGTTATCGCAGCAATTACTGACTAGGGATTTAAGAACCTTACGGTTCCCGGTTGGGGATTTAAGCGCGAATGTATTACCGAATTCAGTTGACCGCGCAAGTAAGATTCTTTCTTTTGATTCAGCCGGTCAGCCGGTGGCCGCTACGCTTGTCGCCGGGACTCCTGAAGTTGATTTTGACCTAACCTACGGCAAAGAGTTTTGGATAGATGACGAGGGGGCTGATAAAACTGGAGTCCTTGATTCACAGCCCGCTTTTGTGCTTGCTGAAGCAAAGGCGGCGGTGGCAGGCGGCACGGTCCGAATTGGTGTGGGCAAGTATGGAATGTTGGGGGAATGCCTGGTCAGTGATGGTGTTAAAGTTCGGGGCTCGGGGAGAATGGATCAAACCGGAACCGACACTATTCTCGGCACGGATGTATTTGCTTTAGATTCCTTTGTGGGCACGCGTATGTTCGCCCAAAAGAATGTAGGCACGAATGAAAAAGGGCTCGCCTTTGAAGATATGACCGTCCGGGGGGATAAGCCCGGTGGTGGAAATATCAATATCGGCATAGAATGGAAGTTAGGTAAGTATTGGACCTTCAAAAACTTAGCCATCCAGTTTTTTCAACTTCAAGGTATTTACGTTTCCCACACTGGTTCCGGTGTCGGTCACTTTGAAAATATCGTTATCCGGGATGTTGTACAGGGAACTAGTTTAGCAGCGGAAACCGGGGCGCTCGAAATTCACTCCCAGGATAATTCCTTTTTCAACATCGAGGCCACTACTTCAAGTACAGACCTGGATGAGGCGGGGAAAAGAATTGCTCTTCTATTAGGGGCATCTTCTGCGGAAAACTTTATTTTTGGCGGACAATTTGAGGCCTCCGAGGTTGGGATTGTGGTTAGAGGGGTAGGGGGGAATAAATTCCTAGGAACTCGTTCTGATCTTAATTTTACGGATGGTTGGCAAATCCGAGTAGGCGGAAATACTCTTTCTGGTTGTGAATCTTTAAGTAACGGCCAAAAAACAGACGATACATATACAGGGTTCCATCTATTTGCGCAAAACAATTTATTAGTTGCTTGTCTTGATAGAAGCCAACAATCTAACAAAATTAAGTACGGGTTCAGGGATGCATCCGGAGCCGTGGGCAATAAAGCGGTCGCTTGTAAATCCACTGACTTCCAAACTGCCGAAAGATTTGAAGACTCGGAGACTAATTTCTGGGATCATGATAAGCTTTTAATCCCGAATCCTGCACAGACGAAAAATTATATTATTACCCCTGCCGCAATCGTCGCTGATAGAGCCTTAAGCCTCCCGCTTTTGACTGCGCCCGACACTCTTGCAGTCTTGGGTTTTGCGCAGACCTGGAGTGCCGGTCAAACCTTTGCTGAAGATAAAATGCTCCTGGCAAACCCGGCAGCTACTTTCAGTTATGTTTTTTCACCAGCGGCAATAGCAGGGAATAGGGTAATAGAACTCCCTTTAATGGCCGGGAATGATACGATGGTCCTATTAGGGCAAACCCAAACGTTGACCGCTAAAGTCTTCAACACGGCGAATAACACCCTTACCATCGGCCAGGAATTAGATTTGGCCGCTTTTAGTATCGGCGGCACTGCCCAAGCCGTGACCGGGGATGGCTCGGATACAATAGACTGGGGGCTGGGGAATGTTTTTAATTTCCAGTTTGGTGCGGCTAACGAAACTTTTGTCTTCACCGCGCCCACAAAACCCGGTTTGTTTTACCTTAAACTTGTTCAGGACAGCGTAGGATCAAGGACCGTAACATGGCCTGCAACAGTAAAATGGGCAGCAGCAACCGCTCCTACATTGACCACAACTGCCACAACCGGTACGGATCTTGTGACGTTCTATTACGACGGCGCCGAGTATAATGAGGTCAGTAGAACCCTTAATATATAGCTAATAAAACACAACCCATTAAATAGGAGGTACTTACCGTGCCTAGTAATACAGCCAATCCCGAAAGTTTTTCTAAGAAGGACCAGGTAACAGGAGTAACAACCACGAATGATCCTGTTGCTGTAACTTTTGATTTTGAAGCGAGTACAACGCTCAATTACCAAGACATAATAATTGCAAGTGTTTATATAACCGAAACAGGCACTTCGAACGGGGCAACATATTCGATTACGATGCAAGGTTGTGAAATTGCCTCGGGCACCGTCGCTGCTAGTGCTTGTGCTGCCGTTAAGATCTCCGGCTATATAGGTGATGCCCTTCAGGTTCTAGTTGAATCTACTTCAGACGGGAATGCCGCAGAGGTCACTGTTGAATTCTTTGGAAAATAACTTTTCACGATGGGAACCAGAACTAACCTTGAGCAGTATAACTCAATTAAGCGTGCGCTTCCTTCGATTACCAATGATGACGGGGAGACAAATACTTTTTCTCTTGATGATATAACATGGGAAGCTCGTTATGATGCAGCTTTTAAGGTATTGAACGGTTCGGATGTATCTGAATTAACAGATCAGACGGCTAACGGGAAAGATTTACTACAGACTACTGCATCTAAGCAGCCTTTATGGATTTCCTCGGACAGTAACTTTAATAATTTACCCTCTGCACAAGGAGATTCGGTAGAATGGCTACAAACAGCAGTCTATGCGAATAGTCCTTTAAGTAGCCCAAATACAGCTTTTATGGTATTCAAACAAGATGCAACTCCAGCTTCTAATAAGGCTATTATTGATTCGCTAACTGTTAATGAAAGACATTTATTACAGAATTTTAACACTGGGGCCTATAGATTTTTCGCTGGATCAGGAACGCTCACAGGGGGGACAACAGATACAAGTGCACACGTCATGGTCCTCATATTTAATGGAGCCAGTAGCCTTGTCTATAAAAACGGTGGGGCTGCGATTATTAGTGGAGATCCCGGACCGGATGATACAACCGGCCTTACTATAATGTCCGATAAACTCGGAGCCAACGGGATCGCTGTTAGATTTGCTGAATTCGGAATCCATGACGGGTTACTCACTGATGTTGATATTAATCTGGTAGGGAATCATTTAGCTGACAAGTACGGAACAACTTGGACCGATATATAGGAAATTTTTAATCGTGACGGAATATCTAGTATCTCCTAATCTTGGACTTTCTACCTCAGTTAATGCGCGGATGAACACCTTACTTGGTTATCCGAATCCAGCAACGAAAACAGATCAATACGCAGAGCCTCAAGAACACGCTTCCGATTCCGGAACATACCTCTTGATTATTAAGGGAGTCTGGTCGCCATTATTAAATAGACAAGCCACGATCTCCGATATAAAAGGGGAGTTGAGCCCAGCAGAATTAAGTGCAATTAAATCGGGAGCAACTTTAGAAGCTGAAGGGGCGTTTCCAGCGCCTACACCGTAAGAAAGGGTTATGGAGAATAATTATGACAATACAAAGTACAGATAAAGAACAGTATGAGGTGATTAAGAAAGCCCTTAATGCGACTCTTGATGCCTTTGCGATTTCTGAAGCATGTTTATTTCTACAGACCGGAAGCCCAAATGGTTTATTACTACAGACTGGCGGGCTTGATAAATTACTATTACAAGAAGGAGGATGATAAGAAATGCCAGCTACAATTTTAACAGATTTGGGGGCGATCCCGGAGTTAGCCGATGACGATTCCATATATATAGTTAATAAATCCGACACCACAGACGATGCCGCCGGCAGTTCTAAGAAAGTAGCTTTATCGGTAGCGTTGGTACATTACGATAAATTAGCCTCTGCTATTACCGGAATTAAGACTTTCGGGACCATTGGCGGGACTGTAGGAAAGTTAATATTGGCGGGTTCAACTAGTGGTAGTTCAATTCTTAATGCAGCTGCGATTGCAGGAACAACTACTTTTACTTTACCGGGAACGACAGGAACCCTAGCAATTTTAGGGTTAGCTCAGACCTGGTCCGGCGGTCAAACCTTTGCCGAAGATAAATTCCTCTTAGAAAATCCAGCCGCCACTTTTAGCTATATTTTTTCAACCAATGCAATAGTAGGAAATAGGGTAATAGAGCTTCCCTTGATGGCTGGAAATGATACCATGGTATTACTAGCTCAAACGCAAACCTTAACCAATAAAGTCCTAGATAATGATAATAACACGATAACCAATCTTGTTAATGCTTCAATCAAAGCAGCTGCGGCGATTGACGTGAATAAGCTCGCCGCCTTGACAGCTAGTGAAATCGTGCTCACGGATGGAAGCGGTTTCCTTGTTTCCGCCGCCGTTGCAACGTATCCGAGTTTGGCTGAACTTATTCATGTAAAGGGTGTTACTAGCGCAATTCAAACTCAGTTGGATGCCAAGCGAAAGCAAGGGAAAGAAACGATATGGATCCCAGCAGGGTCGATGCGCCCAACAGTTAGTAACGGCTGCGCTCCATTAACCGACATTGAAACCACCGCCGGGCGGCCGGATATGCAAGTACTAGATTTTGATGCCACCGCAGATGAACACGCACAATTTCAAGTAGCATTTCCTAAATCCTGGAATCTTGGGACTGTTACTTTCCAGGCCTTCTGGACGGTCTCTGCTGCGGTAACTACCGGGATTGCTGTTGCACTTCAAGGGGTTGGAGTCGCAAACGATGAGACGATTGATGTCGTTTATGGAACTCCTGTAGTAGTAACCGACGATGCTACAGCGACTACTGAAAAGGTTTTTGTCACTGCGGAATCAGGGGCGATTACCATTGCCGGGACCCCGGCAGATGACGAGTTGACTTTTTTCCGTTTTTTCAGAGACGTGTCTGATGGCAATGACGACATGACCCAAGATGCAAGGTTGCTCGGTATTAAATTATTCTATACCACTGATGCAGGAGATGATACGTAATGGCTTTAAGCTTAACACATTTAGGTGGGTTCGGGCAACCGGAGGCAACTGGGATTTTTAAATTTGAGGTTATCACCGCTGGTGCTGATACCTTCCAACTTCCTATTTATAGCGGTGGGATCTATAACTTCCTTGTGGACTGGGGGGATGGCAATAAAGATCATATAACAGCTTTTGATGATACCGAGGCCAACCACAGTTATGGGAGTGCTAGTACCTTTAATGTTGAGATCACCGGAATCCTCAATGGATGGCGTTTCAATGATAGTGGGGATAAAACCCTGATTGGAACTATTTCCGAATGGGGGCCATTTCGACCAGGGAACCTTAATGGTTGGTTCTACGGCTGCACCAACCTTGACGTAACCGCCACGGATGCTCCAAACCTTGAAGGCGTTACAACAATGAAGAGTGCTTTTCGGGCTACTGGGATTGGTTCTACTGGAGGTTGGAGTAGTTGGGATGTTTCATCCATTGAAAGTCTGCAGGCTACGTTTCGAGATTCGTCATCATTCAACCAAGATATAAGTAACTGGGACACATCATCCGTAACTAGTTTTGCTGCCACGTTTTTTGCTTGCACCTCCTTTAGCATAGATATTGACAGTTGGGATGTTTCAGCAGGTACAAGTATGAACAATATGTTTCAGGGTTCTTCCTATAACATAGATATTGGCAGTTGGATTCTCTCAGCAGTTACAACTATGAACTCTATGTTCCAAGATAATACTTCTTTTAACCAAGATATCGGCAGTTGGAACACCGGCGCCGTTTTAACCATGACTAACACATTTACAGGAGCTACTGCTTTCAATCAAGATCTTAGTTCTTGGGACATTGCCGATGTTACTGATCTGAGTCTTTTCCTTAGTGGCACAGCATTCAGTACAACCAATTATGATCTATTGCTGGTAGCCTGGGAAGGGCAATCTGTACAAAATAACGTTACTGCCCACTTCGGGTCCGCTAATTACAATACAGGTGCTCCTGCTACAGCAAGAGCAGATTTGGTAGCCGATCATACGTGGTCAATAACCGATGGTGGAGCAGCTTAATTCCCTATGGATGATTCAAAAGAAATAATGCAAATAGGCCAAAGGGTCGCTATTCTGGAAGAGGACCACGTGAAAACCACGATTCTAATGAAAGAACTTCGTGTAAGCCTGGATACCTTAAATCATGATCGACGGCCAAAGTGGGGGGTGATTATACCATCACTGGGCTTGGCTTTTTTACTACTAACCGGTACCGCGCATTTAGCTTTGCAACCCATAAAAGACACCTTGTCTAGACTAGAGATATTAGAAACCCGCAATATTCAGTTATTTCAAGATCATCAGCATGAGGAAGGACATCCCAGCGCGGTTACTAGGATAAAACACTTGGAAAAATCAGTAGATCACTTAGAAAGGGCCGTTCATGGAAAAGAAAGGTAATTTAAAATATAGTAAAAACAATAAATACACGCTCCTGGAAGAGTTCGTATATTGGACAGACATAATGGGAGCCACGCTAGATACTGAGTTTATAAGCTTAGCAAAGGACGGGGAGCTTACAATTAAGGAGTTTTATTCGTGGGATGGTGCTAGCGGTGCTGTGGATTCTAAGAATTTCATTGTCCCTTCGCTGGTCCATGACGCGCTATATCAATTACTTCGACTTAAGCTGTTGCCCAAAGAGTATCGGAAGAAGGCGGATAGGCTACTTTTAGCAATGCTCGAAGAGAACGGGATGAGCAGATTCCGGAGGGGTTATGTTTATCGAGCCGTGCGATTATTTGGTGGAAAAGCAATTTGATCCTTTTCCCTTGAATTTGTAGTGAAGTCGATAATCACTCCGTCGGGATCCAATACAATTGATATTAGGTCCCGGATCCTAATTTCTTTCCCTAGTATCCGAATAAATTGATCTGCGATTATATTAACTTTTACTGTGTGGCTCATGGGGTTTCAATCTTAATCCTATAAATTTCTTCGACCTGACGTTTCTTTATCTTGAATACCGGCGTTTCTATGCCCTTGACATCGACATGGACCATTCGGAACGGAGCACCATCACCGTAGAAGACTAAGAAATCCAGATAATAGCGAACACCACCTGGAAGATGGAACGGCGTTTGTCTTAGGAAATGGTGAACGTTCTTATCGTTTTTTAGATATAGGTAGTATTTCCCCTCCTCTTTGCTCGCAAACCTGATACCATCGATAAGGACGGGGACGTTTCTATATTTTCCCGGCTTGGCTGGGACGCGCTTGGCCTTTTTTTTATAAAAATCTTTAATGTTCAAGGTTTCAACTCTTAGGTAAATCTTTCAAAAACCTAATCATATCCGCTCGGACCATATGGACCTTTCCGTCATCATCTTTAATCAATGCACACGTGAAATTTCCTGGTCCTGTTTCGAATTCTTCATAATCATTGCCGAACTGTAAGAACGCTCCTATAAATGAAAGAGCCCATTCCGAATAGTCCCTTGTAGCATGCGGATTGTCTTCATCGAATGGTCTCTTTTTCTTAACCCACTTAAACACTTCAACTTTTTTCTCTGTCATTTTGTCCCCACCTCCCAAGATTTAGGCAAATCCTTGAACGTCATAAATCGTTTAACAACCTTTGCGCCTAGGGGAAGGTGCGTTGATACCGAGTCCTCTTTACAGCCCATGTATAGCCTTGAATACGGGACGAAGAGAACAGCATGAGTTTTGCCATTATTCCCCCACAGTTGAAATACAACGACCTCCGCTCTGGCCTCTCCTATAAGTTGCCACAAATAAACTGCGGACTCTTTGCAGGTGAAACTATTTCGGTTTTTCACGAATTCCCTAGCCTGATAGAATTCCTTATACAGGTGGAAGCACCCAGGAACACGCAACAATTGCCCGTACCCCGAAACGGCACAGAGCATCAAAAGTAGGATTAATTTCTTCATGGCTTTTTTCCCTTATTTTTACTCTACTTTTTCTAAATGTTCTAATAGTTTACAGGTTAGGCAAATAACCCTATCTCTGTCAGACCCATAAGTCGCCTGCAAAATCTCTTGGAGTTGATGCATTACATCACCAAACAGGTAATTGTTAAGATTTTTCATAGCGGTCCTTTTAGCCCTCTCTTTTAGGTGCTGATTACTTCGAAAAGTTGTGAATACTGAAAGTTTAACAGTGAATTCCTCCATCAATGGGTCTTTATCTATTGTTGGTTTGGTGCCTTTGGTCATTTTAACACACACAGTTGGCTTCATATAATCAGGATAATTCATTCCTGTTGGCGTTTCTGTGGCGTCATCAAATATTTTCTTCATGGTGTCATCCCTAGGTTTGCGAACCACTCAGTAAACCAAATGGCCAGGACGACAAACAAAAAATGTGCGATTAGAATGAGGATTACCAGATATTGTTTTTTCATGTTGTTCTCCGTTGATAGTTTTTGAATACGTTTTTCCAATGCCTTGCTCGTTTTTATTAGAGAATTAAAATCTTCCTCTGTAACTCTAGGCGTCGCCTGTCGCATTTGTTGAGTTAGAAAACGCAACTCTTTTCTTTCCTCTAAGGTTAGAATTAAGCGGTGGTCTTTACAAATTAATTCTGTTCTCCTCGCATTTTTTTGATCATTCCAATTTGATAGCATGATCAACCCCGTCTTGCTCTTTGAAGTGTATACAGCCGAATTCAGGACCGGAATACCAACCCCATCCTTCGTCGCCTTCTATAAGTAATTCATCCGGTCCCACCTTGTCAGGATGGAGGCTGTACCCTACATTTGCTTTAGGGTGTTCGCAGCTCCTCATTATATTTTTATAATGCTTTGCATATACAGGTCCCGTCCAGTATTTGCAGTTTTTACATCGTCCTAAGACCTTGGTTTCTTTGTGCATGGGTCCTCCCCTTCCCCTTTCATAGTAAAGTAAGCCTCTAGCTCGTTGTTACATTCTGGACATAAGCCAGGTCGCTCTCCGACTTCTTCGACATCGCGAATGTACAGGCACTTATTACAAAGCCAGGAGTCATGGTTTTCAACGTCTAGTTCAATCATTTTCCACTGTATCCTTTTCTTTTACCTTCCAGTAAGTACCACACAGGTTTCATTGGATTTTGCTCCTATTAAATACACAGCCTGGTATCAGCAAAGTTGTGCAACCTCATGCTTGTGCACTGGCCTCACCCATGACAACCCCATGGTAACAACTCTATCATACATGAGATATCTAGCGTCTACCAGGTTGTGTAAGATTAACATTTAATTTATCCAAGACTCTTTGAAGTTGACGCTTAAATCTATGCCATCCTAAATGATGACGCTTGCATAAGAACACAGCTTCTAATGGTTTGCTATGGTCCGGATGATGTCCTTCAACCTTGATCTTTCCGCAAATGGCACAGGGTTTCTTGGTTAATTTTCCAGATCTAAGAGCATAATTAAATGTGTCATGAGTCTTGGTTTTTTCCTGATTTTGATCTCTCCATTTTTTTCTGCTTTGCTTCGACCTATCCTCGCTTTTGCTTTTCTTGATCTTTAGATAAGCTTCCCTCTTAATCTGGATTCGCTTTTCTTCATCAGTCATTATTGTTTGGTCCTTCCGTTTTACCTTAATAAAGATCACCTTTGAGTACAGGTCAAGGCGTTTGTAGAAAAATAATAAAAAATACTTGACTACTGATTAGCTAGATGTATCGTAAGAGTATGAAAAAGAAAAAATATAGAGCTATCAAGATAGAGGAAGAAGTTTTTTACGATGCCTGGAGTGCGTGGGCAAATAATAGGAAGGCCTTCAATTCCTTCCAGGAGTTTATAACGGAACTAATTAGATTTGGTTTATTTTGGGGGGATAAGAAAGAATATCCATTCAAGCCAAAGCAAAAAGGAGAATAAAAGATGCAAGACATAACGAAGATTGAAACAGCAATTGACACGTATCACTCGGAATTAATAGAGACTAAATCAGCGATGCAAAAGGCCATGCTCATGGCTAGGACCATTCATGGGTTAAGGGAGGCGTTAACCCCGGACATAATGAAAGGCATCACTTATTTAGCTGGGAGTTCTTTAGGCTTCAAGACAGACAAGGATAGATCAGGCGGGTATCATGTTGATGTGAT
>SDBT01010563.1_pt1 | contig 14901 bp, 19 predicted proteins | sample 2277101 | NCBI WGS metagenome assembly SDBT01 (sample SAMN10404973, study PRJNA504765) | marine sediment metagenome | isolation source: marine sediment core GS10_PC15, 103 cmbsf | place: Arctic Ocean: Southern Knipovich Ridge | collected 2010 | reverse complement strand
GGGAAGCAGCACCACCGGAATGGAAAATTGCTGCAACAAAATGGCGTGACAATTACCATGATAACACTGAAAAGGAAATCACGTTGCCAACTGATGCAGGGTGACTGTCTGGATCGTGAGAAGCTCTGACCCCCGGCTCCCATTCAATGGAGGCGTAGCATGACCTGCCGACCAATACTAGACCGCAATAGCCGGCGAGCAGGATTCCTGTGCGTCGGAAACGAGCCTATCGAATTGGTATACCTCGCCCGGACGTACTGGGTCGAATGGACTGAGTCGTCCGGCTGGATACCTGTCAATAAGGATGGCTCCGAACGACTGAGTCCGCTTCCGCCCGAAGTTTGGGATATGGTTGACAAGCTTCCGCGGCCTCACTCCGATGAGTAAAGCCGGCCCACTGACAGAACAGATCGCCGCCTCGATCGAGGATGTGAAGGCGCTGCTGGACGACAACCGCAGCCTCTCGATCGCGGCCCTGAGCAGGCGATTAAAGGATCACGAAGACGAGGTACGGAAGCGGTTCAAGGGAATTACATGCCCGTGCCAGGCCATTCTGCAAGCGGAGGCGTCACTTACGAAACTGGAGAAGCGGATAGACGTGGCTGGCGTGAAGTTCCGAGAATTGCGAGAGGAACTGGACCAATTGAAAGCGCCCCAGAAAGTGGAGGGAGAAACATAATGACTTCCGGCAATACCGAACATGCGTTCAATCGCTGGATCGACCTGGTTATTCGCGCACATTGCCCGGAGTGCGGTGCCCGGCGACTGCGCAGCTCATGGTGGTTTGCGACTTGCCCGCTAGGGCACGGCCGCCTCGTTCGGCCCGTGACAAACACGCGCCTCGTCAAGGCGGGGCGAGAGCTAAGGGCCGCGAGGAGAGAGGAACTAATTGAAAGCACACAAGGAAAAGGAGGACACACATGACTGATAAGGAAAGGAAAAGCATGAGTCAAAAACAACCGCATTTTATCGTGATGGTGCATTGCTTGGGGGACGACGTGATTGTCGGCTGCTATTGGGACCCCGACTTCGCCCGCCAGCGATACCAAGAGGCAATCGAGGACCCGCGAGGGTTGGCCGATCAATACGCCCATCTCCAGCAGGTCGAATCGGAAGTCTGCGGCGTGAGCCTCTATCGCTGGCGAGGGGCCGAAGGGGAGCGGCTAAACGAGCAGTGGGGGCTCACGGAGCCCGTACCAAAAGACCCGGCGGAAAGGAAGGCGAAGTGATGGGAGAGTGCATGACACCCCATGAACGCCAGCAGACCATCGACCGGCACCGGGCGACCCTACTGGAGGCCGATCTGGGCTGCAAGGACATTTTGGACGCGGCCGAGGCCCTACTCGAGTTGGGCCAGGCGGCCGAGGCGGAGGTGATTCTAGACATGAGACACGCGGAGATGATTGATGGCGACCGAAAATACAAGCCCAACCGATACTCGGGTCACGTGTGGCAACGATGCCCGCACGCTTGTCGGGATGATTGACAAGACCGGAGGCAGTGGGCTAGTGGCTAGTGACCAGTGGCCGGCGAAAGAAGCCGCGATGAAAGGGGTCGTGCTCGACTGGCTTGCCAAGCAAGGGTACAGCGTGCCGGACGGGGAAATGTACGTCTGCGGCGGGTACGCGGATATCGTCGCGGGCCGCTACGGGCCACGGCCAGCGCCCGGTCGCAAGCCGCCGCTATTGTCCACGATCTCGATCGAACTGAAACTCCACGACGTAGCGGGAGTGATTAGGCAAGCGAGCAACAATCGCCACGGCACCGATCAGGCTTACGCCGCGATGCCGATTTGGCGGACCATGAAGATGCAGCCGGCCACCATTCGAAAGTTCCGCGCCGCGGGGGTCGGGCTACTGGCAGTCAGCCGCAATGTAGTCACGGAAGTTGTGCAACCGGCCCGAGGCGAAGGCATGTGCGAGACCTTGGCCCCGGTGCTGTGGCCTCACTGCCGCCGCTCTTACGTGGTGCAAGAAGGTGGACAGGATAGTGGCCGGTGGGTAGTGGCCGGTGGCCGGCGAAAGAAACAGTACGGGTTCGACTTTCCCACCAATTCCTCTTAACACGAAAGAAGCCAAAATGAAAGAACTAGTCCAAGCACTCCGTGACCTCCAGCGTCACGAACATGCCGACTTCACCTGGGCTATACTACAAGCAGACGGTAGCGGAAATGCCACAATACAGCAGCACGACCAGGACGAAAAAGAACTGGTCAACTGGGGCGCGGCCCACGAAGCCGTGCCCGCTATCCGCCGCCATCTCAACCTACCCCCCACCAAAGCACAGGCCGCTGATGCCTTCAAACGCCTCCGCTGTCGTAGCTGCATCGACTTTCGCAATGACACCGAGGGCTTCAATGACTTCAATACCGTCAAACGCTTCTTCAATCAGGACTCCCCAGATTGACCTTGACTCATAATCCTCTGGAGAGTAGCCTACGGAAACGCTGGATGTAGTAGACCAGTGGAAGGGAATAAGCAAATGGCATACAATTCAATATCGGTTGCCGACAAACGGTCTTGCTCGTTCCGCCGTGCAGCCGCAACCGATCACGACCCCGGCCCTCCCTTACTAGGGGGGTGCGGGGTTATTTTATTTCTTGACAGCGGTGAATAGCCCCTGCACGAGGAGCCTGCCCCATGAACACCTGCAACTACACGCTCGAACCGGTAGGGCTTGAGGTCTGGACCTCGGCCGAGCTTGAAATCGACTACACGCCAGTGCCGGACGCGCCGGAGGGCGGCTATTGCAAGGTGGACGATGTCCGTTGCGTGTCGGTCACAGTGAGGCGATGGGACCGCGACGACGTAGTAATTGCGAGGAAGGACTTGCTGCCGGTCGACATCGCCTCGGCTGCGGCGATGCTACTGGACCGGCTGGACTGCATGAGCGAGGAAGAGCTGGTGGAGGTATGTGCTGAGTTCGGAACTGGAGTGCGAATAGCCAAAGATTGGCAAAACGGTTGAACGGTGTGGCTACCGACCGCTGAGGCGATAAAGGCCACACGACAAATCCGGAAGAATCGGTTGGGCGAGGAGCCTGTAAACAAGAGCCAAGTGCCCCGATTCCGGCGGCCAGAAACAGAACGGTCGTCAACATCCCGGGGGTGAGGCCCTTCGTTGGGTGATGCAGCCATAAATGTGGAGCCGGGAGGGGGGCGTTGCGCCGAGTTCTACCCCAGCTCCCGCAAACGCAGGTAGTGAGCACTATGAAGACTTCGATAACGGACAACCGCAAGGAACCAGCGACGTATCAAGTTGTCACGCTGGCTGACTGGGCGTCACCGGTTCCCACGACGTCACCGCCACCCGACACCTTCCGCCGGGTTACCACAACTCGCACCGCTGGCGTGATCGAATTACGCTACACGCCGCAACATCGGGTGATGCAGCCATAAATGTGGAGCCGGGAGGGGGGGCTGAGTTCTGCCGGAAATAGGAGACGCTCGAATGAAGAAACCGCAACAAAAGCACGAACGATGCGAGACCTGCAGTCACTGGCGTTTGGTCATGTGGGAGAGCATTCAACAAGGCATCGCTGGTCCAGTGACGGCAGAAGGCTGTGAAGGGACATGCGATCGAGTCACTGGCAACCAAAGCGACTGTAAATGCTTTTTCTGCACAAGCCCATACGAACATATCCACAATAGGCCACTCCGGTACCCTCACTCATTCTGCCGGCACTACGACTTCCACGCAGACCGCGTCTACCGGTTCTACAATAGGCTGGAGGACCGATCAGGCCCAGAGCTATATTGACACACACGGTACAATGGGCGTATACTCCGAGCTGCAATGTGGTTTTTCTCAAACAAAGGAGCCGACAATGAACCTGCTCGTACTGATCCTTGGACTGTTACGGAACGTATTCCCACTGCCTGCTTTCAAGGACAGGGACGCTGTTTTAGAATGGCTTCACCGACTGGAGTCCCATGCAGCCGACTTGATTACCGCGATCGTGGCACAGTTCGGAGCGACTGGCCGAGTGACGATCCCGCTCCCAGACGGCTCGGAACTGGGACTGGTAGATTACGGCCGGTGTATGCCCATTGACACGGGAGCCGTGGAAGAGCGACTGCGAGCCATCCCTGAAGCGTACTGGAATCAGTGGCAAGAAGAGTATTGGAATCAGGGGAAGGTGGTGGCCAATGACGCGGAGGCATGGGGGGACGGTAAGTTCCTGCACATGTTCATGGCGCTTTTGCCGTACCTTATCAAGTTTCTCCCCTTCTTCCTGGGGCCCCAGCCGACGCCAGAACCGCCAGAACCGCCCGTAGTGTAACCAAGGAGACGTGACATGCCTCGCTTTGTCTTGATGGCGGTGGTGCTTCTCGGTCTGGTCGTAGCGCTAAAAAGCCAGGGCGAGGAGTGTGGGGCGGCCGAGCCGAAGGAGAGGGTGACGTCCACCGAGGCGATCGTGATGCAAGAGATGCTGTTCTTGGAGTTGCTTCGCGTGGCGGCCCAGCGCGACGCCGCGAACGCCCCTGTCACGGACTGGGCCCACCTCAAGCGGCGAGGACGGGAGTCGTTTCGGTTGCACCGACAGGCCGTAATGAACTGGCTGATGTCGAACGGTGTCAGTATTCCCGCCGAGCTGCGCATGGACCTCGCCCATCCGCTGTCCGGGTTGGCCAGGCGGGTCACGGAACTGGCCGAAGACGAGACGCCGGTCGACGGCCGCCAAGCAACCGCCCAAAACCTGGCCAACAGCTATCGAGCGATCGAGGACCAAATCGCGGTGGGGGTCTTTGCCAACGCCGAGCAGATTTTCGAGGACACCCGCTCCAGTAATCGGGCCGCCCTGGGGGACCAGATCGAGGCCTGGCGGCCCTTCATGGACGGCCTGGCCCGGGAGCTGGAAGCCTTGTTTCCGACCGACCAATTGGAATTGACCGACCGGGCCGCGGTCCGCCAAGCCTGGGGGGAAATCGCCCTGGGGCTAGAGGCGGTCGGGTCCGAATTCAAGACGAACCACTACCCTCGCCATGAAACTGGCACACTTTTAGGAGACATGAGATGACTCGCTTTGTCTTGATGGTGATGGTGCTAATGCTGAGCGCCATCGCCCAGGCCGACGACGGAATTCGGCCGGACGCGCATTTTAAGGTGCCCTTCGCAGTTGACGGCGACCCGGTCGTCAACCGTTCCACGATACGAATGGTGGAGGGCAAGCCGTATCTGGTGGTGCTGTACGTCACAGGGGACAGCATCAAAGAAACCCACTACCTGCTTACCCGCCAGGACGCACCTGAACCCGACCCTGAACCCGACCCTGAACCGGACCCAAAGCCCGTAGCACTGTGGGCCGTGGTGATCGAGGAGTCCAGCCAGCGGACGCCGGAACAAGCGGCGATTCTCGCATCTCCCCAGGTGAGGGGGCTGTTCGTCAAGGATCGTTTTCGCGTTTACGACCCTCTGGACGTGAACGACCCCGTTCCACCGGTGGAATTGGCTCCCTATGTCACTCGAGCCTTGACGCAGCGAACGAAGTGGCCGTGGCTGTTTCTGGTGTCCCCAGACGGCGACGTGCAGTGGGAGGGGACGCTGCCGGAGACCGTGACGGAGATGGAATCGCTGGTGAACCAACACAAGGCAAGGGAGAAGCGATGAAAGACTTTCTGACGCCCGTTATCGACTCGGACCATCCCGTGGTGGATGCTGATGGCTTTGATGGCTTTAAGCCGGGCTGCCTGCCCCGTCAGTACAACTTCGGCGAGCTCTTCTCGCCAGCGTCCGAAAACATTCAGATGATTCCCCGCAGCCAATGGGCGACCTACGCCGGGAACATCTCCCTTCGCCCCCACGTTGACGTGGTGTTGGACCAGGATGGGGCGGGTTCATGTGCGACGGAAGCCACGGCCGGGGCGATGATGATTGCTCGGGCGATGGCTGGGCTGCCACACGTCGAGTTCAATCCGTGGTTCATCTACCACACTACCAGTGGCGGCCGGGACCGGGGGAGTTCGGTTGACGAGAACCTGCGATTCATCCTGCAACACGGATGCGCTCCTGTCAGCGTGTGGCCGCGATCCAAGGGATGGCGGGCTGATCCCAGCGGGGAGGCTAAAGAGGCGGCCATGGCGTTCACGGACTTCGAGGTGTTCGACATCGGTTCCATCGACGAAATGGTGTCGGCGCTTCTGACTGGCTTTGCCGTGGTGTATGGATCAAATGGCCACGCCGTCTGCAAAATCGAGCACCTGGACGATTCCAAGGGGCTGGACCTCAATAGTTGGGGCACCTCGTGGAAAGACGGAGGGTTTGGCGTGTGGGCCACTTACCGCGCCGTCAACTTCTCTTACGGAGCGTACGCCTTGAGGGCGGCCAGGGGGGGAGTGTGATTGCTCTATTGATCCTTGCACTGGGGGCCGTGCCGACTCCGACCTTCGCCGACAATCTCCCCGTGCCGACCTTCGTCGACGCGATCCCCGTGCCTCAGTTCCATGAAGCCGAGCCGGTGAGAGTGATCTGCTGGACGACCCGCTGGTGCAAGCCGTGCCAAGCCCTCAAACCGCACGTAACCGCATTGCGCGGCGAGGGTTGGCCCATTGAAGTCCACGACGCGGATGCCGAGATGGCGACCTTCCGTACGTGGGGATTGTCGACCGTTCCGTCGATTCATGCGGTTCGCGACGGCGAGGAAATCGGCCGGATGCGGAATCCGATCCGTGGGGATGCAATTGAGCCGTGGTTGCGGTCTTTGATGGAGCGACCAAATGGAACGCCAGAGCGAGCAGGAGAAAGCGGCCCTCGACATAATAGAGACGCCGCCTCAACCGGACCTAAGATGCCAGCACCACGAGGCCATGACTGAGGTGCTCCATTCGCTCCTCCGTAGGCTCATGGTGCTCGAAGCACGGGTGGCCACGCTGGAGGCGGAAGGCGCTTAGTGGTTCGCTTTCCACTCGTCCAGTAGCTCACTCCGCTTGCCGCCCTTGGCATGGAAAGCCACCCACCACTTCGAGAATTCCTTTTCGTCCATGTCATAGAACTTTGCCAGGGCCTCGGCTCTAGCGTGATGGGTTGACTTGCTCTGGCCCATGTCCGTCGGCTCCGAGTTTTCCGTGGTAGGCCGCCAGAAGTGCTCGACGAGTAGTTTCTGAGCTTCGTCGTGCGTGATGCCCATTTCCTTGAACGTCTCCAGGGCCTTGTTGACTTCTTCCAACCTCTTGTCGTATGCCTCCTGCCTGAATGCCTTCGAGCCCTTGGTTATGTAGTCCTTCCGGTTTGGCGTGAAGAACGCCCAGTAGGTGACTAACTCTTGCTTCTCGGCCTTCCGATCCTTGGCCTCCTTCAGTTGCGTGGGTGTCAGGAATTTGCCGGCCTTCGTCAGGTCAGTGTCCCACTCGATAGTGTTTTCGAGGTACTTTTTCAACACGTCTTGCTTCAGCCCTGGCGTCTGTTGTCCAGCCATCCGCCACGCCAATCGCTTGACCGTGGCCAAGAATGTTTCTTCCGACTTCGGTAGGTCTCCGTAGATCATAGGGCTCTTCCCCATAACGGCCGGCACTGCCAACGCCGCACCTTTCGCCGCTCCCTCTTCTTCGACTCCCTCAACGATGGCCTGGACTGATAGTGGCGTGATATTTGACAGAAGCGTGTTGGCTAAGGAGTTTGGACGGCCCAGTGCATCTGTTTTGCTGGTGAGATCCCATAGCATGGACACCCAAGGAGCAGCCTTAAAGCTAGTAAACTGCCCAGTTAGTTCACGGGTGCCACGCGGGCGTCTTTCGGTGTCCCAGATAGGCTCTCCTGCGTAAAGGTCCCAGGCGGAATTCAGCGATCGCGCGCCCAGTGTCGCCATCTGTCCCACGCCTGCTGTCATGTCCATTCGGACGTTGCCGACCTTCACCTTGTAGAAATCCGGGTCGGTCGGATTCAACGTATCTTCGTCTTCGGGTAAGAGCTCCCGGTCTTCGTCGTCCCCCAACAGCATCCGTAGCGCGGCAGTAAGTGCGGCCATGCCTACAGTCGCTTTGATGTACTGCATAGCGGCCATCTGTCGCACACGCGAATCGGCCCCCTTGTTGAGCCACAATGGAGCGCCCACGACCAATTGAACGCGGGCCACGTACATTGAAGGTGCCCAAAGGCCTATCGCAGCGACGTCCAGCATTTTCTGCCTTATGCGTCCGTCTTTTGGAGGCTTGTACGCCAGCGTGAACGTATTCACCATGCGAGCAATAGCCTCGCCTTGCTGCTGCGTGAGTGGATGGCCTTTTCTGGTGTACGACCACTCCATCACTTGCATCAGGTTAAAACGCACTTCGTTAATGGCCGTGTGGAACGTCCGCGCACTTACGGCAGTGACCCAGAACTTCTTAATCCACGCATCGTTGCCATAAAACTCCGTGGACGCAACGTCCTTGCTCGTGCTGTCACTCAAGGCGACTCCTAAGTCCTTGTAATATTCCCACTTTGGATGGGCTTCCCGTTCCGCATCCTGTAGTTCCGCCTGCTTAGCGCTTATCGCCCTGACTGTGGGAAGCAGCGCCTTCGACCACACTATTGGATTCGTAATCATGGAGACTCCAAGTTGGATGCCATGCGCACCTAAGTCCAGCCCCGTCATAAGGGCCTTATGCAGCACGGAACCCCGCTTGAGGACGAACCCTGTAGTCTGCCAGCTATCCATGTTCTCCCACTCGTTTTCGGCTATCATTTCGGCTAACTTCCTTCGTGTGGCCAATTCATCAGACCGCGATTTCCTCCATTTAGTGTCTCGCCATACTCTGGCGGGCTCGCTGTGCCCGGACAATATGTCCATCGCCTCACGCCGGGTGATGCCAGGCTCGATTTGCTCCAGCTCTGCGTGCAGCAGGTCCAGCAGTTCGTCCCTGGTGATGAACGACCCGTCTTCCTTGCGAGTTTCGGCGAGAATCTCCTTGGCCAATGCAGTCACGGATCGGCGATGGCCTTTCAGTCCGTCAGCATCCTTCAGCCTCTCCCGCAGTTTTTCCTGCCTGTTCCTTGCGTGTTCCGCCATGGCGTCACGGTGCAGATTGGCGAGGTGTGGCTCAATTCCGGCGCCAAGCTCTTCAATCATGGCTCGTGAGAACTCGGCGAATTGCCTTGCTCTCGCCTCGACGTGATACGCGCCGACAATCGCAGCTTCCTTCAGCATTTCAAGCGGTATCTTAACCGGCAAAGCCCCTGAGGTTGTCTTGATGTCCTGGAGGCCCTGGTTCCATCTCGCAACAGCCGCATCCTTTTTCTTCTGAGTCACAATGCGGTTACTCGACCCTCGTGTCTTTCGCGGCCGGATGCGATCGCGTTTCACTTCGCCTTCCAGTTCCTTCTTCTTCTCGTCCGCCTTGGCCTCGGATTCCCGCTCGCCGATCTCCTTGCCTCGCTTGGCCTGTTCCTTTTTGGCCTTTCTCAAGCCGTCCGCTATTTTTTTGGCGTCCGCCGCTGTTTTCGCTAGTTTCGTGGCCCACTCTGCATCGCTTTCGTCTAACCGCCCTCCTTGGGACTTTCGCAAGACGCTTTCGATGTGTGCCTCGCCGTCCTTGTCCACCAGCACTTGCAATACGTGCCCCATGTACGCAAACTGCCGCCGTCCGACATCCCTCGCCGCTTGTGTGACGTTGTGCTGGGTGACTCTGTGCATCGCAGATTCCACTTCTGCTGTTTGTGCTTTCGCTTCCTCGCCATTGGCCATCGCTTCGTTGTATCGGTCGTCTGCCTCGTCCGCCTTTCGCTTGTGGTAATCCACACTGGCCAGCAGGTCCGCCAGCTCTTCCACGGAGATCGGCTTCTGGTCGGCGACGACATCTGCCGCGAGTTGTTGATTGTTGAGATCTGACTCGGGCGTTAGCTTCGCTATTGCCTCTGTAACCAGCTCGACTGCTTTGACAGACTCTACCTCAGTGGGCCGTGGCAGTCCCGCAGCATCCGCTTGCGCGTTCACTCGTTCTACTTTGACGCCCGTGTAGTCGGAGCGTCCAGGCTTTGCTTCCTCGTCGGCCGCCTGCTCTTCCGTGGCTACTGGGGCGGAAACGGGCTGGGCCGCCTGTTGGGCGTTGATCTTCGCAATCACTGCCGCCTTGTTGCCCTTGATCTTGATGCCCAACTCCTTCACCTTGGCCTTGACGGTGTTCCAGTCCGTGTCTGGGGAGAGTGGCGCAATCTTCGCGTCACTTTGGGGGGCCGGGTCTTTCCGCCCGGTTCGCTTCGGCTTGGGGGCCTGCCGTAATTCCTCCAACACCTGTGCCTGCGCTTCGTTCTTCGGCGTCCATTTACCCAAGGTCTTCAGTACCACATCCCGTATCTTTTCCCATAGAGTTGGGTTTGATCGGGCCAACTTGTCGCGGAAGTTCTTGTCCCGCATGAATTGACCCACCAGGCTTGCACGAGCTTCCCGGTCCAGCAGCTCCGGGTCGGCTTCAAGTCGCTTGCGACTCGCTTCAGACGCGCGGGCCAATCGGGCTTCTCGGGCCTCCGCCAATTCTGCCGAGTCCGCCGGGATCGTTTTGTCCAAGCCAGTCTCGTGGGCTACCTCGTGGCCGACCGTCTCCCATAGGTCGGCGCTGCTGCGGTCCCCACGAAGGAGGATGAATCCGGTGTCTGTGTCGACAAGCCCGGCGAGCGAGTCGTCTCCCTCAACGTCAACGAAGGACGCCTGCTTGCCTCGTGACTCCAGGAAGTCGATAGAGTCCTGTTCGTCGGATGTCTTGGGGTCCCTGGGTGCCACTGTATGGCCGCGAGTTTTCGCCCTGGCGACTGCCTGATCTCGGTTGGCCTCGTAGGATGGTTCGGCCTCAACTGCCGCCTCTTGGGCGGGCTGGACGGCTTCGGTCTGCTCTACTCCCGCTGCTGAAGTGCCTTCAACCGCTGCTTCCGTGCCTGCCGTGTCCGGCCCTTGTTCACGTACGCCACGGCCGCCAGAGACTTCGCCTTGTGTTCCGGGAATCCCTGTTCCTGAAGTGCTTCCTTGATCCGTAGGTACTGCGCTGGCATCTTGAGTCTCCTGATCGTACTGTTCGTAAGTGGGCCTTCGCTCTACTTCAAGTTGTTCAATTTCCGCGTCCGCATTGGCCGTCCGTTCCTTTCGGGTCACGCCGGGAATATTTGCGTTCCTGCCGTCCTCCTCGCTGACGAACCCCTTCGCACGATACGCCTTCAGGAGGGCCAGACGCTCCGCCCTTTTTCGTCCAGTAGCCCTGGCACTAATCACGTTGGGCGACGAGACTACTCCGTAAGTTACGATCGTTTGTGCGACGGTTTGCTTGACTGTTTCGATTATCGATTCCGCCGACAGGGCGTTGGGGTCCACGTCACTAAGAGCCCTGTTGACAAGGTGGGGAATTTCCGTGAATATCACCTCTTCCGTCAGTTCCTCGGCCACCCCTTTGCCCACTTCCTTCGTTCCTTGCTTCCATCCTTGCCGCAGTCCTTTGACCACGGCAGCCTTTCCTTTGCCGCCCAACAATTTCTCGACGCCCCCGAACCCGATCCGCTGCATGATGATAGCTGGAACAGCTTCAATCGTGCCTGCCCTGGCTACATACCCAGCCAATTTGGCACCTTCCAGTCCGGCATCCCGGCCCTCGACACTCGCCTGATTAGCCTCCGAGGCCGACGCAAGGCCAATGGCAGCATACGGCCCGCCAACGGCACCTGACACTACCATTGAAGGAATAGTCCGTCCAGCGCCGGAAACCGCGCGCGACATGAGCGGCGACCAGCTTTGTTGATGATACGGCTCAGCGGCGGCCGCCCACGCTGAGCCCATTCGCACGTCAAAATCAGCGGCTTCACCGTACCCAAGAGTCCTCTTGGCTAGTGAGGCGAGATCGGTCGCCCCTTGGATGATCGTGCTTTTCGTCCGTGGAAACCATGACTTGTCGGCCCGCTCTTGGGCGAACAAGTCCATGTCCTCATTCATGGCCCTCCCGTGGATTTGCTGGTCGGACACGCGAGTGTCGCCGCCTTCTGCCCGCTCGTACACGTTCTCGTCCTTGCCGACATACCACATACCCACAGGGAGGCTTTCGGCCGGGATGCGGTCAGTAGGCTTGGGCAAGGAGTTGAACAACCTTGTGCGTCGCCTGGCTTCGGCGACCTTCTCTTTATCTTCGCCTTCCACCCAACCGGACTGGGCGATGGCGTTGTCGGCCTCCTCCTGGGACCATTCCCACTTCTTGGGTCGCACAATCCCCAGTTCGGCATCAACGATCGCGGCATCTCTTGTCTGGGCGCTTGCTGTCGCCACTTCCTTGCTGGGGTCTCTCCCTTGAGAGGTGGCCACCCGCTGCTTGTATTCCAGCGTCGTTTCGTCAGGCAGTGCCCCTCCCGTCACGGCCTGTCCCATGGCGGGAGCTTCGCCTGAAACCACAGGCGATGCCTGGGGTGGGCCAGCCGGTACCTTTGGACGGCTGCGAACTTCTCGGAGTTTGTCACTGACACTCTCGTAATCGATCGGTCCTGTCCATCCTTTACCGACGACACGCGGATAGTTCTCGGCAGGCATCGGCCGTACCTTTGGACGGTTGCGAGCTTCTCGGAGTTTGTCACTGACACTCTTGTAATCGATTACCGCCATGGTATACCCTCTTTGTCCAAATACTCTTGGGCTTTCGTGCTGCCCTCGCGGGCCTCTCTAATGATGTCGCCTACCCCTGGGATAACTACACCATTCTCCGCCCATTCAACCACGCCCACCCCTTCACTGCTCATTACTGGCCCTGTGTAGTCGGGATGCAAGGCAAGCTCACCCTCGTCAAACGTCGGCTTGCCTAGCGCAGCATCACCAGATGTTACGTCAAGTGTTCCTCCAGATGTTCCGCCACCCACGTAGGCTTTCTCCCCCTTGTTATACGCCTCTTGCTCTGCGATCGCCTCGGGCAGGGTCAGCGTACCGTCGCTGGCCTTAAAGTTTTTGTAGGCTTGCCCATAAGTCGCTCTGCGCTCGTCGTCTGCTTCCTGCTGAGCGGCGTCTGCTTCCTCCTTCTGCTCTGCGGCCTTAGCCTCCGGAGTTACAAACCCTGTAATTACTTCCCACTTGCCTTGTTCATTCTGTTGCATCACGTTGCCGTCACGCACGATAGTGTCGTTTTCAAACTGTTCGTCAGGCGTCAGTGGCGCCTTCCGTCGTGTGAGTATCTCGTCTCGGGCTTCCTTCAGTGTCAGCAGCTGTCGCTCCCTTTCGTCGTCCGATAGGCGAGGGTCTTTACGAACGATGGCCCTGGTTCGGTTGTGCTTACGCAAGTCTTCCGCGTCGCTCTTGGTGTACGCGCCGCCACCAATGTCTTCCTCGTCGTCCTCATCTCTCTGGACGAGCGCGGCATCCCAGGCAGCGGCCCCCGCCAGCCCTGCATCGTGCTCCCGCCCCTCTTCCAGTACCCCTGCCTCGTGCTTCTGTTTCTCTTTCAGCTGCCAATCCTCGTACGACCGTCTCTCGTTCAGATCCGTCTGCTCCTGTTCTTGCTCAATTTGCGATCCCGACTTGTAGTACTGCTCCGTGGCCTGTTCCGGCCGCCCCAGTCGCCGCTTGCGATCGCGTCTTTTCAACTGAGCACGCTGCTGGACTCTCTCCGCTGGGGTTGCGCCCGGTCCGATGGCCAGTGGATCAATCCATTGTCCCGGCGTCTCGTCACTTCCTGCCCCCGACAGCGCCAACCGCTGCTGGAATCGCCGATCATCGGCCCGCTGGTCCATCAACCGGTCGTAGTATGAGTTCCGGCCGGACGTTGAATACCGCTGGCCACGGCCCATGGATGAGATGGGTCCTGCGCGAGAACTTACGTTGATAGGCATTGTTCTATCCTTCTTCTACTTCCGGCCATTTGCCAAGTTTGCAGGTTTCAGTCCGCATCTTGATTTTGTTCAGGAGTGTGAATTTGCTTTTCGAGACGTTGCAGCCACAGTGCTTGCAGCGTCCCTTGATGTTGTCGTCGCAAGGCTTACAGTAGGTCTCGAATATCAGTTCAATCTCTTCTGTCGTTCGTTTTGGGTAACCTGCTTTTTTCCACCGCCACACCGCACGAGCGTAATGCTTGACGTCGCCCAGTGAGACGCCCAGCTTCTCGGCCGCCTCCGTGAGGGTGGCTTCACTGACGGGCTCTGGCGGTGGGCCACAGTTCCGCTTAGGCTTTACGGGGCCGCAATACTCATAGCCGCAGCCGTCGTTCTGGCAGGTCCATACACCTCTGTCCGTTTCGGAGAATTGGCAATGGTTCACAAAACATCCATCGTCAATGTTGCTGGGTAAGTATCAGGGTCACAGGGGTTTCCTAGCGAATTATTCGTCCAGTCAGCGGAAATCAGGTGGTAGGAAAAAGACAGCGTCCATGACGACTTGTCGGCTTCGGTCCACGCAACTGTGTAAACCCACTGCCAGGACCTAGTCGGACTAGTCCCTTCAAAAGTAATCCACACGGTAAAGTTGCACGGACATTCCACATGGGCCCTTATCCAAAATGTGAAACCGCACACGTTGCTCCCAAAATAATTCCACCAACGGGATGTGCTTGTGTCAACGCACAGTCCCGGCAGAAGGTACTCAGTCAACAGGTAGGTGTCGGGTATATCAGTATCGCAATCGCTGCAATCCTCATTGGCAAAGCCGGATGGAACCACAACTCGCAGAGTGTCGTCGCAGAACGCAGTCGTGCAGTTGTTTAAGCCACAATCCGCCTCCTCCTCACAACAACACGGATACCCCGGCAGATACCTTTGTGAGATCCCCATCGAGTCCGGCAGATACAATCCCGATTCCCGCCGCCGATACTTGCCCGGTTCGACCAGCGGGTCGGCATCCGTCAATCGGTTGTGGCATCGTTTGGGACTCATGCTGGGCAGTCCACTTGATAGATTTCCCACTGTTCAAGCGTCTCGTTCCATTCGATCTTGCAGATGGCGTTGTCGTCCGCGTCCCATGTGTGAATGTTGTAGACCGTCA
>SDBT01010561.1_pt1 | contig 14903 bp, 20 predicted proteins | sample 2277101 | NCBI WGS metagenome assembly SDBT01 (sample SAMN10404973, study PRJNA504765) | marine sediment metagenome | isolation source: marine sediment core GS10_PC15, 103 cmbsf | place: Arctic Ocean: Southern Knipovich Ridge | collected 2010 | reverse complement strand
CTCGGCAGTTCAGCCGGTCCGGCAGTTCTATACATTACTGGTCTCATTTCAATGCTCCTTAATAAGCTGTTTGATTGTCGCCTGTTTCGTCAGGCACACGGTTAAGAGGCGAAGGTTTTGTGCAGGACGAAACCGGCCTGCCGGACGTTGTTGCAGAAGTACTGGTAAGAACCATCGATGAAACTGGTTACCGTGTTGTGCTGCTCGATATCAGTCATCGGGTCCTCTTCACGCATCCAGTCGCCGTCCTGGACGATCGGGAAGAAGTGATTGTGATTGACCGCAAAGACAGGATCGGTTTCCGTGGCGCTCGCACCAATGGAAAAATTATCCAGTTGCGGGGTGTAGATGATCGGGACGCGCTTGAATGTCGTCAGACCGTGGAACGGGTCCAGGTCCTTTCCGAGGTTCTCGTTGGATGATGTCACGAGATCCTCGTATTCCGTAAGCACGTCCAGGTTCATGTAGATCCTGAACTTGCTGGCTGCTCCCTGGCGGAGGTCTTTCACCAGCAACGGGGCCACAAAGCTCGTGGCATGGAACGCACGTCGCATTCGTTTCACGAAGTCCCCGTTCACCGACGTATAGACGGCGCCCCAGTTGTTCCATTTCGAGTTCGTAGTCGCGGAACCCGTGATGCCGCCCTTGGCACCTGATGATGTGCCACCGCTGTACCAAACGGTGTAGCCTAAGAATTTACCATTATCGGTCGCGGAGGTGACAGCGGCCTGACGGTGGCTCAGCCAGTAAGGCAGGCCGCGGGGGTTGAGGTCGTCCGTCGCTGAGGCTGGAGTTGACCAGGCACGAAGCTCCAGGAGGTCCGCCAGGTCCAACGTGCCATCGAGCCTGCGTGTTTTCAGCAGATCGATGAACATGGACGGCTTTCTGTTTCGGAGTGCTTCGCGTCTTTCGATTGACCAGTGGGTCTGAACCTGCACCCAGGGCGCCGTCACCTTGAAGTGCACGTCAGTCACGTTGATCGGGGTTTTCTGGAAGAGGCGGACATGGCGGGCGTTGCCGCTCGTGTCCAATATGATGTTACGCTCGATACTCGTACCGGAATGAATCTGGACCTTGTCGCCCTGGAACCATTGGTTGCACACGGGGTAGTTCTGGTAATCCAGGGCTACCTCGAACGTCAGGTTCGGCAGATTGGGCAGGGTCGTTGCAACGAGATCGAGCAGGGCTGCATTACTCATGCCGGCATTTGATGATGCCATTGCGCTACTCCCATCTACATCTTACGATGCTTATTGCCCTGTACCATACGGTGCAGGGCTGATTGCGGGAGGAGCAGAAGTTATTCAAGATAAGCTACACGCTGATGTTTAGCTCTGCGGCACGATCTTCGTAGGCTTCCATCGCCGCGGAATCGGATTTTTCGCCTTCCACTGGCGTCGCTTTTCGTCGTGACGTCGGCCGCTGGGTTATCTGTCGAGAACGCTTCTGCACCTGTCCCTTGATTTTCTTGCGTTCCAACTCGGCGAGATGGTCTGCGGCGAACAACATATTCGCCTGTTCCAGACATTCGCTGATCGACACATCGATTCCCTGAGCAAGGGTGCCGGCACGGATCTGATCCGCAAACGTAGCAACCTGGAACCTGGAATCAAAGTGTTCTCCAGTGACCTTAGTACCTTTACCGTAAAGAGAAGCAAACTCCTCGGGGAGACCCCGGAAGAACTGCCCTATCTCCTGGCCCATCGCGTCGGACTGCTGCTTTTGCATTTGAGCAAACATTTCCTGGACGGGCTGATGAACTGATTGGAGAATGGGCTGAACTATTTCGCGGATAAAATTCTTGTCGTAGCCGTAGGCTTCCTCGAACTTCGCCAGTTTTTCCGGGCCGTAGAGCTGGCTCAGCAGATCTTCCTGCTGTTGCCCCTGCTGTTGCGGGAACGGTGCAGGTTGCTGCTGAGGTGCCGGCTGTGGCTGGAACGGAAAACCCGGGGCCTGGGGGATTTGCCCTGGACCATATGGTGCAGGGGTTTGCTGTTGTGGCTGTAGGTTGGCGCCTAATTGGCCATACCTGATACTGAGGTCATTGGCTCTCTTGAGCTCATGCTCAAAAGTCTTTTGGGCGTAAGCAGGGTCCTTCTCGACGAATTCGTCTATTTCTTCGTCGGTCCAATCTGCTCGCCTGGCCGCCTGCCGCAAGAGATAACTAAGGGTAGGGGCTTCGTTTCCGGTAGCACCTTCCTCGGCCTTTTCTGCATCCGCGTCCTTCGGTTTTTCGGTGGCTGAACCACCTTTTTCGGTGGACTCGCCGGCTCGCTCGGTGCCTGAGTTGTCAAAATCACCTTCCGGTTCGACTCCGTCGTCGGCCTCTGTTAAACCTTCGAGACCGTCGAGTTCCTCGACCTCTTCCTCAGCCTGCATCCTGTCATCGCGGGTAGCAACTCGCCGTGGGGCCGCGGGCGCCTTTGGTGTCGCTTCCGAGCCGGTGTCGCGCGAAGCGCTTGAAGAGTCGCTTTGGTCGCCAAAAGCCCTTTTGAAGGCCGCTTGTACTTCGGGCTTCTGGGCAATCGCTTCGCTATCACCGGCAGGATCGGGTGAGGGGGTAGGAGTTCCAACATCGGGCTGAACGTCATTCATAACCGCCGTGTCCACCATTAGCTTTTTCTCCTTTGATGTTTCGTGTGAAACTCAAGAATCAGCTATTGACAGAATTACCACCGTAGGAGAGGGCGTTGCAAGGAAAAAATAAAAAAAACTGCTATTCTTCGGTAAACGCTTTTTGGAGTTCCTTGATGGTCGAGAGCCTCTCCGCATGGTCTCCGATGAGAATGCTGCCCTCGTTGTTCAACCTGATGTTCGGGTGCCTGCGTCTGTGCTCGGGCACCTGGTCGGGGTGCACACCCATCGTGTCATCGACACATTCCTTAGCGTATTTCATACTGAAGTCCGGGCCCAATGACGAAAGTTCTGTTTTTATATCCCGGTCCATGACCGGTGCCCCGTCCCTACCAGTCGTGGGACACTTCAGGCATACAGGGCGTCGTCGATTCCGCCGAGCGACTGGTCGAAACTCTGTCGCCTGCTCTCCACATGACGGGCATTTATAACAATATCTCGGCATTACTCTTACTCCTCAGCCAATGTCATTAAATACAGCCCTATACGGCGAGCTGTCTCTTTGGGGAACTGACGCATAGTTATTTCAAATTCCCCTTCAGTCCCTGTGCTAGAGGCCACTTGAGTCATGCGAACCATTCCGTCTTTAGTCTCAAGCTGAATATATTCTCCTGGCCCTGTGTGATGGAACCTCTTTGCATTGCTAGTTTTTGTATCGCTCGACATTGTTTCTCCTTATCTCATCGCTGATTGTAATTCGCCTGCCGTTTCCTGGGCCATCTGGTTTTGTTCCGTGGCCCCTGTCATGCCGGTCTGCATCTGTGCCATCGGGTTGGGCTGCATCGCATTCATCGCGGGGGCTCCCGGCATCGGTCCGCCGCCGACGCCCTGTCCTGCCCCTTGACCGGCCGACATAATCTGCATGATCTTGGCCACCTTCGGGTCTGTCGGGATGCCTTGCTCGATGAGGCTTTGCATCTGTTGGTTTATCTGCCGAAGGACCTGCGAGTTGATTATCTCGTCCAGCTCCTCTATTCCGAGCTCGCGGCCGACGATATTGATCGCCGCCTCAAGATTGAGGGCCGGCCCGAGCATCTGGGCCGCATTGGCCAAGGCCGGTATAATGTTGCCGAAGAATTCCAGTAGCCGCCTCACCTTTGTGTTTGGATTCTGTCGGCTCATCGAATATGGCCGTATCTTGATGTTGTAGTCCTGCCAGTCGCCTTCCCGCATTTCCGGCGAATACACAACCTGCTCGTCCTGGCCGGAAACACGCTTGACCAGCGGCAGTTCGATGAGAGGGTCGGTATGCAGGTAGAAGAACAGGCTTCTCATGATGTCCCCCGTGAACTGGTAGACGAGGCCCTGCATGTCGGAGAGCCTGATCGAGACATTCGCCTGTACCATCTCGGCCTGGGTGGCGGTGGCCTCGTCGCTTCCCGCCCCCGAGAGAAGATCGATATTCATGGCCATCTCGGAGAACTGCTGCTTGGCCCAGTCGATGTACTTGAAGTTGTCGTCGGACGCCCCGCCGTAGGAGATCTCCTTGATCGCGTCGATGTTGTCCACTCTCACGGCAAGGCCGTCATCGGCATCCGCTATCTCCTGGGCGTCCTGGAACGCGGACGATTCGTAGGCCAGCACCGATTTCTGCCTCTCAGCCTGATTGCCCGCCTTCCGTGCGATTTGATTAGTCAACTGGTGAAGGTCGTACCACATCATCGCGGGCGCAACGGGCATGATATTGTCCGGCACGAAGGCGTATCCCAGCATGGCGTAAGGACCCCTTTCGGGCCCCTGGTAGTCGGCTGTCCTCAGAATTTTCGGGGCGATTTCATAGCCCGGCTGCCATGGAAGCGTGACGATGACGTTTTCCGAGGGGATCCAGACCTCGACCAGGTCAACGGTGTTTATGATCTGGTCCGCCTCTGAATAGGTCACGCCCCCCGAGAGGCTCGACGCCTGATCGGAGGTGTTGAAGCCCTGGTACCTGCTGGACAGCATCCTCAGATCGTCAGGATCGTACATGCCGGAATCCATGATATCATCGGTGATGTCGATTCTGAACCGATTGCCGGTGAATCTCTGTTCGTCCCAGTCCCTTGCCACCGGGTCGATTAATATGTCGTCGGGATCCACCCTGTCGGCGTAAGGCTGGCCGACGTCGTGAAGATTGCCTTCGATGTCCAGCGTGTAGCCCGATATGGCGATCGATGTCTTGACGAACCCGGCGAGAAGAATCGAATCCGTTATGATCTTGCGAAGCGTCATGCGGAGATTGATCTCTTGCACCAGATGGTCAAGGGCCAGTTCGGAGACCTCGGCATACGGCCTGTAAGACAGGAATTCCGCGGTGATCGCGGCCCTCGGATCCTTGAAAACCAGGTTGGGAACAAGCGTCATGGTCGCCTGGTTAATCATGTTTATCGGGGTCGGGAGACCGTAATCCTCGCCACGGCCCGAGGATCTTCGTCCGTAAAGCCTGCCCGTGAAGGCTTGGAGCATCTTCATTCTCACCTTACGGGAATTCTGCATCTTCTGGTATCCGAGGGTGCAGAGCCGCCCGAGATTGATGGGATTCAAGATTTCTTTTTTTGTCGCGCGGAACGCTTGCGGAGTCGCTTGCGGAAGCGCTTGCGGAGTCGCGCGGAGCGCTTGCGGACTGGTCAGTGTGTCAGGCATCTTTCACCTCAGTTCCAACTTTGAGAATTCTCATATCGCCGCAGCGGCATCTGGTTGGAAAGTTTCGTCAGCAGGTCCATAATCTTGATCTGAGGCCAATTGAAACCAGTGGCCTCGTTGAAAGCCCAACAGAGCGCTTCCGGGTTTTTATACAGATCGTCGCGTGTGCCGCAATGTAAAGCGTATAAGCCGATAATCACAGCACCTGCCAACGCATCTTCGTCGTATTGTCTGTTTTTATTATGACCCATCTTTCACCTCAATTATCCCAAAAACTCTTTTTGTTCGTTCGCTGCTGTTTTCTCTGCCGCCAGAGATAGCTGCCCCGAGGCGCTGCTGCAATGTTTTTTCTGGCCCTGGGGACTTCGTCTCGTGCCAGCACACACAAGGCGTCTGCGACCACATGGTCACCGTGAAGCGCACGGCCACCGGAAGTCTCTTCCCTTTCGACGGAGGGCATGGGCACGCCGCCGGGTCCGTAGATATAGTCTATCGCCTCGTCCAGGGATTCTTTGCATGGATTTATGAGGGTGTCGGTGCCGAGTGCGTCCCGGTACCTGCCCAACAGTATCTCCTTGCTCTTGGAGTTGGAGTTCCAGCCCCAGCGGGGGGTGCGTTTCTTCTTCTTGGAAACGTCATCGTGTCTCTGTCGGTAGTACATCGGATAATCCATCTTAACGAGCTTTCGCCCGAAGGTCCCGCCGGCGCCGTTGTTCTCCCAGGCGATGAAGGCCGGCGTTGTGACGCCCCCGAACCAGACCCCGGCCATGGCGGCGACGATCGCCAGCGCCTCGGGGCTGGTGTATGCGTCCCAGAACTTTGCGACTATCTGGCCGATTTCCACGGCAATGACGCTTATAACCGAGTTGCTCTCCCCGGCGCCGTTAGAGATGTCGATACCGAAGGCGTAGGACCAATACTGGGGCGGGCGGCCGTCTTTCAGGTGGAACCAGAATCTCCACGATCCTTTCGTCGCGTTCAGAAACGTCATCTGCGAGTGGTCGAGTTGCTGGATGATCTCGACTTGTTCTTGCTCCGGCATCGCCTTGAGCCATCTCAACTCTCCCCGATGGTTCGGCAGCGTCTCGTGGTCCTGTCTGTGCCGTTCGATCTCGGTGTAATCGAAGAACATGTCCCCGGCCTGGCCGTGGTCCATGCTGATTTCCCGGGCGATCGTCTTAGCTGAATATAATAGCTCCTGCTGTTGGAACCACGGCGATGTCCACACAACCCTGCCGAGCTTGTCGTATATCTGATACGCACCACGGCCTTTTTCCGGGTGCCGCCACCACGGCATCTGGATCAGGATCCCGCGGCCCTCCTTGATCCTCTGGTGGAACACGGTGTTGGGGCCGAAGGGGGTTGACGCCCAGATCTGGCAGGGCGTGTTCTGGGACAGGGAGGATTCGACATCCTGGGCGTTGGGGATAGCGGCCGCCTCGTCAACCAGATACCACGTCTTTCGGCCGCCCCTGCCGACGTGGACGTTGGTGGACTCGCCCGCGATCGTGGAATCGTTCTCCATATTTCTCAGGTGCATGTACCTGTCCCATATGGCCGGCAACTGCCAGGTCGGAAGCAATCGGTGAATGTACCTGATCTTCTCGAAGAGCGAGTCCATGTCGCCACCGGAATCCACAAGGTCCTGCTTCCTGCTGATGCAGCCGACGTTGACGTTTTCATGCCACAGGAAGTACCAGTCGGCGATGGTCAGCAGCAGCCAGCTCGCCCCCATCCCCCTGGATTTCTCGAAGTTGATGGCATTGCCACCCTCCACGGCTTTGATGACGGAGATCGCGGCTTCATCCTGGAACGGCCATGTTATGAACGGGACGTTCGCCCTCGGCCCCTTGACGGGTTTCTCTTTTCCTTCGGGATCGACCTCTTTTTGCCTGAATGTCCAGACGAAGGCGTTGCACCAAAAGAGAAAGCTCTTTTTGCACGCGGCCAGCAGGAACTGCCGGATCGATTCGCTATCAGCCGCTTGCCGCCGAAGTTCCGATCTCCAGAGGAGATTTTGCCGGAGCCTCTTTGGGACCACCAATCCTGTGATTGGACAGGACCAGGAGTCTGGCAGTTGGTCCGGGGGTTGGGTCCTCAGTTGCCGGGGCTGTTGGGACTGCTGGGCCGTTCCCATCGATCGTAGCCGCGAGGCTGTTAAGGTGCTGCCTAGTGATGTCATTTAAGTGATCCTCAAGATGGCGCCCATCGTCGCGTTTCGGCAGACCCTGCACCGGCCTGCCCTCGATATATCCGAACACCAGATCGACCGCCCACTGATTCGCTTTGTCCTTGTCCAGGGCGAATCTCACAATCTTGTCCACGAGCAATTCGGCCACGGTCGGTAAGTCCTGGCCGGGTTTGAGTTTTTTAAGCTGGTCGGGCCGGCACGCTTCAACGAGTTTTTCCGTAGCCTTCTCGCCCAGGACCTTCTTGAGCCTGGCCACGAGTGCGTGTCTCAGATTTTCCTTTTTCTCTTTGGCCATTGTTCTCCATTCCTGCTCGGAGCTATCTTGCTGTAAAACCGTAAACGGTTTCTGATTACTGATTACCGATTACTTCCTGTTACCTATTACTGGTTACAGATTACTGATTTCTTTCCGTCATTTCGGCACCCAGATCGCGTTGATGGCGAAAATTCCCGGGCCAATCCCGAACCCGAATGTCCTCAATCCATATCTCACAATAAGCGGCTGGCTGAAGATTCTGTGTTGGTTAACGTGTCTGGTATGAGGAGCGATAACGGCTAAAATCTCGTTCGCATCGGGCGTCCCATCATCGTTGATGTCGTCGAACATTAAAAAATATAGACCTGCCACTTGGCCATATCCGATGGATATGTCGGTGATGAAGATACGATCACCATCCGGCAGGTTGGTGAGATCGCCGAGTGATTCGTTCCACGGCGTTATCCAGGTCGGCGACACGGTTGCTCCAACCAGGGCCGTAGCCTGCGTTGTAACTGCGATTCCTCCTGGCACCATTTCACGCACTCCTTATGAATCCGTGCACAATCGCTCCTGGTATAACCCTATCGCCCACGGCACGGTTTTCCAATCTGGGTGTAATCCCTTCCGCCCCGTTTATCCGTTGCGGAAGCCTGAATCCGCCTTTTAACGGTGTTATCCCAACACCGCCGCGGAAGAAGAGAAACAGGAAGGCCTCGTAATTCTCCGCCGCCCCGTTGCCGCTGTAATCGAAGAAAAAAACGAGGGCCCCATTACCTATATTTGTTTGACCCGCCGAGATGTCGGTAGGCACGAAATTTTCTCCGGCCCTCAGCGGCCTTTCGTTGCCTCTCGCATCGTAAAGCGTGAAGAGCCCTGAATCCACTCCGACTGCCAGGTTGATCCTCACCGCCCTGACGTATTCTCCTGTTCCGGCACGGGTGCGAAACATAAGTCACCTACCGAAGCCCGGAGGCTTCGTATTAAATCTCCCGGTCTAAGCGGATCTGATAAAGCCGTGGCCCCAGAAGCTCACGGCCGCGTTGGAGTAGAATGTGGGCGTGCGGGTTGGGACCGGCATCTCGAATGCGTGCATGTCGTCGGGAAGGCCGGTGGTGAAAACGAACAGGATGTTGTTGGCCGCCGGCGTGTCATCATCTCCTACGTCGTCAAACATGAACCCGCCGAACCCGACTCCCGCCGACACCCAGCCGATGTCCGTTATGAAGAACCATTCGTTATCCCGGAGCGCCCTCGTCACGCCCTCCTCCGTGTAGAGCACAAAATCGCTCGTGGCTTCCTGTTCGTGGACGAGATAGAACCTTGCGTACTCACCACTGATGTCTGATATTTCCATTTTTTCATCCTTAGAGGATTGCCATGAGGATTTTCCTTATGCTGTCCGGATGAAGCCGTGGCCCCACGCCTTGAAAGCTGTCTGGGCTGATATTTCTATGTAGGGCGTGTGCATCGGGACGGGCCTGGAGAAACTCACGTCTCCGCTAGCCCTGTTGTCAAAATCCCAAATCGTTTCGTTCGCAACCAGATTACCGGAACCGGCGACATCGTCAAAAATGGCCCCGGTCGGCGCCGAACTGTCCGCCCAGCCCAGATCGCAGAGATAGAAGGTTTCATTGGCGGCCAGGGTCCTGGTGGCTCCCAGTTCGGTCACAAACACCAAGGCCGCGTCCGCCGCCCCTGCCGCATGAAACCTGACATACTCTCCATCTAATCGCGTGTCCATTTTTTTATCCTCAAAAAGAAGAATTTCCTTGCAATTTTTGTAGGACTCTGTATTCTAGTTTATCCTTGGCCGCGGGTGTCGGTCAAGAAAAAAGGAGAAAAGATGTCGCGCGAGTCGCGTGGAACGCTTGAAGAACCGATTGAAGAGTCACGTCGGATTAATCGGTGCGAGAATTGCGGGGTGCTCTTCGCCGCCGGCGAAAAAAGCGAATGGTTTTTCAACGAAGAAGGCACCTGGTTCCATAGTTGCGACTCGGGTCATGTCGGTTCTTCAAGTCAAAAAAGTCTTAAAAGGAGCGTAACAATGAAAAAAATCCCTGATTTTCTGGCATTTGCGGTGGCGAAACGCTGTCACAAGGCCAACAACGAGTACAGAAAGAGCATCGGCGAGAAGATCCAGGAGGATTCCCTCATGGATGCCACCGCCGAGAAGCGAATCGGAGTGATCCAGGCCGTCCAGTGGTGTTATGCCCATCCGGACGCCAACCCCGAGGACGCCCACGAGCAGTGGCGCCTGGTAAAACGGGCCGCCGGCTGGATTCCGGCTCACAGGACCCACCACGAGAGAAAAGAGCACGCCTGCCTGTTTCCGTGGGCGTCTCTCCCGCTGCCACAAAGGCGAAAAGACGAGATTTTCCTGGAGACGGCCAGATTTTGTTTTATGGCGCCCTGGTTTACCAAGGCCCTGAAAGAGCATGAGCTCCTCTCGGAAATGGGTATCGAAGGGTCCGCCGCCGGCGAAGGGCTCGAAATGGTCCGAAAAGCATTGAAAATGCTCGATATTCTGGCCGCCCACTTTCCAAAGATGGAGAAAACCGCGGGATACGCGGATCTACGGGCCACGATCGATCAAATCGGCATATGTTTGGAAACCGTGGGATTTTCAGAGAAGTACACGGAAACGCTCGACCCCAAAAACTATCCGGTCCTCAATAAGTGGTCAGAAGACGGCAAAATGAATTCTCCGGACGGCCCCGATGTCAAGAAGCGGTCCTTAACGGAATCAGAAATGGAGGCATATAAACATGTTACAGCAGAAACCCAAGAGGCCGTTCCGGCGGCTGACGGATCGGGAGCTGGCGGTGATGACGGTGGACGAGGAGGTCCGCGGGTGGGAGGACCTGGAAACTCCGATACATCAGGCGAGCGTCCTCTACCTCCAGTTGAGAGCGGAAGAGAATCGGAGGGTCAACTCCCGTCGCAACCGCAGACTCCGCCTGAATTACCTGATACTGGTCTTTCTGGTTCTGGCGGCCCTGGCGATTCTGGCGGCGATGGTCTCGATGGTCCTGTCGGCAGCCCAGCCCCCGAAATAGGTTAGGATCGTGTTTAAGTGTGCGCGCCTGGCGTCGGGCCGGCTGGGTCTCCCTCCTACCTGGTCGGTCCGGCCCGGGCATTTGGAGAGAATGAAAATGACAGCAAAGATTGATTTGGATGATATTGCAGACTTAGTTACAACCTTCCAGAAAAAGCTCGAAAGCCAGTCAGAGAGGATATCAAAACTCAGAACACGAATAAGTAAGCAAGAAGAGACAATCTGTAAACTGGACGGCGGGCACGATTTCAAGGATTACCAGGACTGGGAAGATCATTGGGTAGGCTTTGAGTTCGTTCCCGCCGCCATCCGATCAAGATGTGCCGATTGCGGGGCGGAAAAAATAGTGTAATTCCCGGCAAGAAAGGATAACCCCAATGCCTATAACCACTTATAAAGACAAGACTTTCATTGTCGGGATCGAGGATCTTCCGGCTCTGACAGCGGGCAGTGCTTTTCTTCACGCCATGACGGATTCGGAGGAGAATACGCTGGAGGACTGTGCCGACTGCGACTTGAAGGTCAGGATGCCTAAGTCCATGGCCGAGTTCAGGGCGGTTTTCGATTTCGATTTCGTGATCTGCTACGATTGTTTTTCTAAAGCCGTCGTCGCCGGCAAAATAGACAACGCCCACCGGGCCGGCGCTGACAGGCTTTTGACCATGCCGGGCTTCCTGCGGGCCGGCGAATGGTGTATGCACACCTCCGGCCAGGGCAGATACACAATCAACAAAGAGGGCGACATCACTACCCAGGACAATGGGTTATCCGGCGCCGTAAAATCAACCTCTGCACCACGTTGAGTGCAGGGTAAAAGAGTAAAAGGAGAAACTGACAATGGAACAACCGACCGAAAATTACTACAAACTGCCATCCATGGAGTTGGTTACGGCGATGGCGAAGGGACTGCTGTCGGGCGGGGACATGATATATGATCCGTCCGTCTCCAGGAATGTCGCCATTCTCGCCGGCCACGCCTACGCCTGCGCCCAGGCCATAATGGACAAGCACTTAGCTGAACTCAACGCCGCCGGCTACGACATCGACGAAAACGGCTGTCACTTTGAGATAGCCGCGATGAGATCCACTTCTTCGGAGATCGGAGAACCGCCGGCGGCGGAGATTGGCGTGCCGCAGCGGCCGTTCCGGCGGCTGACGGATCGGGAGCTGGCGGAAGAGTCGCGTGAGTCGCTTGAAGACCCGACGAAACTCTATGAGCTTTTGACCGAGATAGCCTCAGATGATTACATTACCTGCGAAAAAGTCATGGCATATCTCAGGCAGTTGAGGGTCCTTGAGAATCCTACCGGAACGGCCGCCAAGGACGTTTACCCTGTGGCTTTCAATGTGCTGAGGAACACGATCCTCCAGTTGTACAACATAGCCGACGCCTACAAGGAGCTCCAAGATGCCCCGGAAGATTAGGGAAGATGTTATGATTTCGGCCTACGTCAGCGAGGTTGAGTGGAAACGCAATCGGGGCCAATTCAAGAAAACATGCCTCATTATTCGGAGCGTCACGGACGCCCTGCACGACGTATCTAGCCTTTTGAACGAGAAAGGCCTCAGCCCGACGGAAATGGGCAGGATCAGGATAACCGTCACCAAAGAGCCGGCGAGAGGTTGGACGGGCAACTGGAAGAACCGGGCGAGCCACCTAAAGCACAAACCCATTCTGCTCATTGATCTTTACATCGCGGTCGGCAATCAATACCCGCCGAGAGATGGCTTTTACTATCGCAAGGAGACCCACAATGCCGACAAAGACTGACCCATCGCGCGAAGCGCTTGAGGAATCGACTTCGCTCAGGGCAAGAAACGCTGAAATTGCCCGCCGGATCATGCCGGTGGCAACGGCCGAGGCGGCTATAGTGCAGCCGCCCGAGGGCGTTTTCGTGCTGGCATGGTCCGGCGGGGACGAGAGATTCATTGGCAGGTACTGGACCAAGATGCTGACGATCGACTCTGACGACGATATTCGCCTGTATCTTGAATACCGCTACGAAATAGGCCAGACTGGCTGGATGGAGCAACCCACCTGCATTGCCGAGATCGCCGGCTACCTGTGGGGCATCGGCGGGATTGGGTATCTCTTGGAGAAAAATCATGAAAACGGAAGCCGGAATAATCAGGTTGATAGAAAACAAGCGCCGGAGGGCAAAGCGAAAGGCCGGTAAATTGATGAGAGAATCTTATGCCGGCAAAAAAGAAGCGGACATAGCCGCGCGAAGGGCTTTTATGCTACGTTACCAAGGCATGTGCCTCACAGAACTCCTTGCGGAAATAAGGGAGTAAAATCATGAAAACAACGGTTGAACAGTGGCAGAAAGCTAAATCGGGACTCAAGCTGCATGTGATCGCCGGCGTGGCGAGGCCGGAGACCGAATTCGTCCTCGACCTCATCTCTGACCTCGAAGAGCTTCAGGCCATCGTAGATACGCTACCTAAGACAGTGGACGGCGTGCCAATTACGATTGATATGGAGGTGTGGTTTGAGAAATTGGAAGGTTCCGTAACTATGGGTGACGAGCATATCTCTGCAAATGAAAACATAGAATGTGCTGTTGTTGTCGGCATTGAAGGCGGGAATAGTTATCAGGGCAGAATCTTTTTCCCCGAAAGTCCTCAAATAGTCGATAGGGCACGGTGGACAATACCCGAACGTTGCTATTCCACCCGCGAAGCCGCCGAAGCAGCTCTCAAGGAGAATTCATGACCCCTGATGAAGCAACGCAGTTGATTTTGTGGGCCGTTAATGAGCGGCTTGATATGGATATTGAGGATTTCGGGGTAGGTGTAAGAGCTAAGATCCTTAGTATTATCAACCAAATCGCGGACACTGCCGGTAACGACAGGCTGATCGAAGTGTCGGAGATGTGGCGAAAGAAGGCTGAAGGGATCAGTATATGCCACAATCATAGGAACTCCCCTCGCGGGCCAATGCCAGACGATTATATGATTCTCCTTCGAGCTGCTGAATTACTCCGCAAGATCGCCGAGGCAGCCCCCGCCAAACCCCCACACGCCCTCACCCACGCCCCCTGAGCCGGTCGCGAGGACCGCTTGTAGAAACGATCGGCCCGATCCAAGGCCCCGGGAGCCCCGGGCCGGCAGAGAACCCTCCACCCGCGATTTCATGGATGCAACCGACAGCGGATGAAAACCAATTTTTTGAGCGCGCATTTTTTTTCATTTTTTTCATTTTTTTCTTGACACAATTTCTAAAGTTTGTAGAATCAGCCTCCCACCTTAACCTACCGCTAACCCTGTGTCTCCCCTGCGCGCAATTTACATTAAGGCGTATCTGTGTGAATGAGTATCACACATACAGAGGGATTTCGCTTCTCAGAAGAATGTCAAGAATTTGCCATCCTTCTGAGAAAGCGAGCGTGAAAAAAAAGGGTGGACATTTTTTATCCCAGTACTCGTAAAGGTTTATATCAAATTGACAAAATAGTGTCCACCACGGGAAAGTCAATGTCAAGAAGAAGTGATCGAGGAAATGTCCACCATGAACGTAGCACCTGTCATGGTCGATGTCATGGTCGATGTCATGGTAGGTGTCTTGGGTACGGTCGCGAAGATCGCTTGAAGAGTGGATATTTATGTGTATATAAAAACAGAAGTTATGTGAATAATAATTGTCCAGAATGGTAATATGCTTGACAAAGAAATGTCAAGAGGCTCCACAGAGGGTCTCAGAGGGAAGGTTGAGATGTGACTCCCGGAGGGAATGGGACCCAAAGCGGAAGGTAGTACCCCCGGGTAAACATTATCGGACCCTGTAGACCCCTCCAAATCGCTATGCCCTTGCAGCAGCACGCCTTACGAACATCGGCGAGCGCAACATAACCCATATTATCGGACCCTAGCGGTCAAAACACAGCGAAAGCGGGGATCTGACCGGCTCGGCCTCTCCGCACATCATATCCCCATAGCCCCTTATCCCATCAGCACTTACGTCCCCTGCTCGCCTTGGTTTCTCTACATCAGAGTAGGACTCAAACTACCCACCACAGACATGGCATCAACCATGGCACTCATCATGACAGGTGCAATGACACGTGCTACGCTTGTGGTGGACACATTCGATTTGGAGGACTGACTTACGGCATTTACTGCCATTGGAGAGTATCATGGAA
>SDBT01010560.1_pt1 | contig 14903 bp, 13 predicted proteins | sample 2277101 | NCBI WGS metagenome assembly SDBT01 (sample SAMN10404973, study PRJNA504765) | marine sediment metagenome | isolation source: marine sediment core GS10_PC15, 103 cmbsf | place: Arctic Ocean: Southern Knipovich Ridge | collected 2010 | reverse complement strand
AACATCTGCGTCAATCTGCGTGATCTGCGGGCTTATTGCGCGGGTGGCTCTGCGCCTCTGCGGCTCTGCGATTTTTTCCGAGCAACCGCCGCATCGAGTTTCGAATCGGTCCGGTTCGTCAGAATCCTTCCGCACTCACGAAGTCGGAAACCCAACCCACGAAATCCGCCTTGACCGAGTCCCACTCGATGTCAACCAGCATTCGCAACGGCGGCTCCTCGTCGGCGTCATCGAAGTAGGTCAGGCTCCGCACCACGTGTCCAATGTCGCGGGTCGCGAACTTCTGTCGAAACAGCTCCAGACAGTCGGAGAGCGGCCAGTGGCGCGTGATGAGAAGCCACAGATCGATGAAGTCCTTTCGGCTTCCACGCGAGGTAATGGCGGCCAGTTTCATGGCCGCGATGTCCTCACGACTGGCAAAGGGCAGCAAGGAGTCGTCGGGTTGGAGAAAGGGCGCAACCAATGGGTACGAGTACCCGAACAGGCTCACGGTCGTGCCGTCAATCTGCAGGTAAAGGGTCCGCGACGACATCGATGTCGTCACGGCTCCCGGATGGGCCTCTCCGAGTATCCGTTGCACCGCCTCGGGATCGTCAAACGACGGCGAGAAGATGTCGAGATCCTCCGAAATGCGGTGCCCTTCCAAAAGCGCCAATGCGGTGCCTCCGGCAAGGTAGAAATCGGTCCCCGCGAGCGCCGTCGATACGGACGCCAGAACATCCTGCATCCCCGCGGAGGCCGCTTCCCTGTGGAGATTCATCCGCGCCATGCCCGCTCTCGCTCGCGTGCCTCCCGAACCCAGACGTCCTGATCGTTGTCCGGCACACTGCAGACTCTCGCCCAGAATCGGAGCTCGCGCGGTGCCAACACTCTGCGTCCGCGATTATTGAGAAAGCTGCGGAGCCGACTCCGGTCAAAGGTCCGCAACAACCACAGCATGTCCTTCCAGCAACCCCGCTGCATCACCCTCTCGATGATCGCATTCTCCCACCCCTTGCCGGATGGCTCCTCATCCACCGAGTACTCCCATAAGAGAGTTCGAATTCTCACCGGAATTTCCATAAAGCCATTATAAATGAATATTTTCCACGACTCAATCTTGCCATCGAGGCAAACCTCGAATGATCGCGACAGCACAGGTGGCATGACCCAAAAAAGGTGAAAGAAATCAGTGCCGGCTGCTGTTCAACACGCTTTACCGACTGGAACGTGCTACAAGGTTGACCGTGGAGGAGCGGGCGCTTGCCGCCGGTGAGGACGGCCCTTCGGTGGCCATGCCATACGTATTCTGGTTGATTCAGCGAAGTTGATGGGTGCCGACAAGCCGATAGAAATTCGAACCGTTGATTTCCTCCCAGTCCAGTTCTAAGATCAGCTACTGGACCACAACGAATGATGAGTAACGGCAACAAAGTAGGCGAACAGCCCAACCCTGGGCCGTCGAATGCCGTGACAACGAGCTCCCAACAGAAGTTGCGGAACAGAACTGAGACCGTCCGACCCCGGTCCCGTCTCGTCTCGTTCATATACCTGACAGCGCTGTGGACACTTCCAGGGCTGGTTTACACGGTCCAGATCTATCAGCTTGGACTGCGCTTGAACACGCCAAGCGCTACATTTTTTGACGCGATGTTCCACGCCCTGCCGGTGTGGTGGTTTTGGGTACCGGTAACACCATTGCTGGTTCGGTTGGCGAGACGATATCCGATTCGGAGCACCGGAGCGTTCAAGGAGATCGCGATTCACCTCGCTTTCAGCGTGATCGTCGCGATTCTTGTGGCGACGCTCGCCGGTTTCTGGTTCAGCGCGACCGCGCCGTTCGAGGACCGCGTCCGTCCGTGGTCGACCTGGACCGCGGATCTCATGCTCAGCACCACCCTCCACCTCTATTTCTGGTGCTACTGGCTGATTATCGCAGCGGTCCATTTCCTCGATCACGAACGCCGCATGCGCGAGCAAGAGGTCGCTACAGCCCGGCTCGATACACGCTAGCTGCACAGTCACGCATGCAGATGCTGGCAAACCAGCTCCAGCCCCACTTCCTCTTCAATGCCCTCAACGGGCTCTCGACTCTGATCCTGCGCGGAGACACGAAATCGGCTCAGTCGATGCTCGAATCTCTGGCCAGCTTTCTCAGGGCATCCCTCCGCATGGGAGAGTCCAGATTCGTCCCGCTCAGCGACGAGTTGGACCTGATCTTCAAATACCTCAGCGTTGAAAACGTGCGCTGGGGTGACCGCCTCGACGTTCGAACGACAATCGAACCCGACGCCGAGAACGCACTGATACCGACTCTGCTCCTGCAACCGCTCGTGGAAAACGCCATCCGCCACGGCGTTGCGACGTCGGAGACCGGAGGCGAGATCCTGATTCGAGCGGAGAAACTCGGCGACCAGCTGATGCTGCAGATAGAAAACGACGGCACAGGCCTCTCCCCGGATTGGCAGGATCAGGCTGAAAGCCAGGTTGGTCTCGCCAACACGCGGCGCCGTCTCGATCTCCTATTCGAGGACCGGTATGATCTGCATCTCGAAGAGCTCAGTAACGGGCGGGTCCGTCTCGATCTGGTGATCCCCTTCCGATCCCGATCCGGCGACACCGAAGCTCCGACATCTGAGTCGACGGCCGCCGTGGAGTCGACCGGGTGACGATTCGGACGATGATCGTCGACGACGAGCCGCCGGCTCGGGAGGGCATCAGGCTCCGCCTTCACGGTGAAGAGGATTTCGAGGTTGTCGGCGAGTACGGTTCGGCCCGCGAGGCAATAACGGCCATCGAAAATGACGTGCCTGACCTGCTTTTCCTCGACGTACAGATGCCGGGCATGACCGGCATCGAGATGCTGCACGAGATCGGACCCGATTGTGTACCGGCGGTCATTCTCGTCACCGCTTTCGAGGAACACGCGTTGGATGCGTTCGAGGTCAGCGTTGTCGACTACATTCTCAAGCCCATCGACACCGAGCGTTTCCGACTGGCTCTCGACCGTGTGCGGGTTCGCCTCGAAAGAGTTCAGGCGGTCCAGCTCAGCGGCCAGATCAGAACTCTCATCGAGACCACGGAGCCTGCCGGAAACACGCCTCCTCAACCCGATGTGAGAACCACGTCGAGCACACCAGAGTATGTCTCCCGCTTCCTGGTCTCCGACGGCAGTGGCGAGCGGCCGGTGAGCGTGCGCGATGTGGATTGGATCGAGGCTGCGGGCGACTATGTCCGGTTGCACGATGGTGAAACCTACCACCTCGTCCGTGCGAGCATGAACAGACTCGAAAGGACCCTCGATCCGCGTTTCTTCGGTAGGATTCACCGCGGCGCCATCGTCCGCTTCGACCGTATCGACGAAATGGTCCCGATTCATCACGGCGACGCCGAGATCCACCTCAAGGACGGCACCGTGTTGCGATTGAGCCGCAGCTACCGCGAGCAGTTCCGCCAATCACTGCGCACGGCCTCGCGGTCGGACGACAATGATTGACGAATCTGAACGCCGATTCACCGCCCGATAGGTCCGTCAGGGCGCACCCACCCGCAGTTCGGCGATAACAGATTGCTCTTTGTGCCTGCACCTCCCACATTGCATGCAGGGAAGAAGATGAGGTTTGCCGCTGTCCATCCCGAGAGGTGACAATGAATCTCAAACAGAGTGTTGCGACCATCATGGTTGTCCTGGCCCTATTGGCTCCAGCCTTTTCGACCGCGCCGGCTTCCGATCTCGCGCTGGTTGGAGGGACGGTCCTCACCGCAACCGGCTCACCACCCATCGAGAACGCGATCGTCCTCATCAAAAACGGGGTCATCTCCGCCGTCGGCCCACTCAGTGAGGTCTCTGTTCCTGCCGGTACCCGAACCGTTGACATCGAAGGAAAGTTCATCACGCCCGGGCTCATCGACACCAACGTTCATCTCATCCTGATGACCGTACCGGAGTTCTTCGTCAAGTACGAGGACCGGCTGGTGGACATCGCCCTGCAGTCGGCGCAGGTCGGGCTCAAGTACGGCATGACCACCATGGCCGACTCATGGGGTCCGCTGGAGCCGCTGCTCGAAGCCCGCGACCGCATCAATAGCGGCGAGGTCATCGGCAGCCGCGTGTTGGTGGCCGGAAACATCGTCGGTCTCGGTGGACCATTCAGTTCCTATTTCATGGGGAGCTGGGATCTTCGCGGCCCCGACATGCGATATGGCGGATGGGTTCACCCGGCCATCCAAAAACGAATCAACGATCTGTGGGAAGCAGGCGCCGGGCCGGAGCTCCTGGCCATGACCCCTGAAGAGGCCGGTGAGGCCATGAAGGCTTATGTGGCCAAGGGGGTCGATTTCGTCAAGCTGGCGGTGAGCGGCCACGGCATCGCCCCGGTCGAACCCCTCCTCTTCTCCCCTGCGGCGATGAAGGCCATGCGGGAAGCGGTTCGAGAGGCGGGCATCCCTTTTCAGACCCATACGTTCACGGTCGAAAGCCTGCGCCTGGCGATCGAGTTGGAGCCGGAGATGCTCCAGCATCCGAACGTCATGAACATCCCCTGGTTTGCCGCCACCGAAGCTCAGAAGCAATCGACCAGGACGTCGATCGACGACATAGTAAGCGACGGAATCTATTGCGGGCTGATGGCCATTCCCTCGAAGGCGAAGCAGGAGATCTACACCCAGTGGGATCCGGCGGAGCACATGGATCAGTACCACCTCAACCGGGTCATGATGAGCCGCGCTCCGTATGTGGCCTCGATGCCGATCGGCAAACGAGTCGAAGGGTTGCGGGTGTGGCTCGACAGCGGTGTCAAGTACACCCTTGCCACCGACCAGGGACCCGAAGCGGCCGATCTTGGCCCGGTCGCGTGGGGACGGCTCGGAAGGGCCCATTTCGAACGACTGGAAGACCTTCAGGACTGTGGCGAGAGTCCGGCCGACATATTGATCGCGGCAACTCGCAACGGTGCCGAGGCCTACGGTCTCGGTGATCAGATCGGCACCGTCGAGACGGGCAAGAAAGCCGACCTGCTGGTCCTCGACGCCGATCCCCTGGCGGACATCGCCAACTTCAGGAAGATCCAATACGTCATCAAGGACGGGCGGATCGTCGATCGTGATGCGTTGCCGGCAATCCGCGTTCTCGATTTTGATCCGGAGGCCCCATGGCCGTTCTGAACAACTCACTGTTGACCGATTTTTTGGAAGGAGTCAGGAATGAAATTGAAGAACAGAGCCGCACACACCGCCACCCTTGCGGTCGTGACGGCAATCCTCGTCGTCGCACCGGCGGCCATGGTTTTCGCTCAGGGTGATATCACCGGGGCGGTGGCCGTTTCAGTTGCCGACGAACAGGGCGAGGCTCTGCCCGGAGTCTCTCTTTCCTTGAAGAGCGACGCGATCACACTCAGCGGCATCACCGACGCGGCTGGGCGGTACCGATTCGCCTTGGTTCCCGCGGGCGTCTATGTCCTGCGCGCCGATCTTCCGGGCTTTGCGCCCGCGGGAATGGATGCCATCGGCGTCGAATTCGGCACGACCTACACCGCGAAGCTCATCCTCAGGGGGGAGGAGTTCGGCGGTGAGGTCATGGTCACCGCAGCACCGCCGCAGCTTGATACCTCGATCCCGACTACCAAAGACACGTTGACAGCGGAGTTCATTCAGGACATCCCGCTCCGAAACCGCAACTTTGAAGAGCTTGTCAATCTGATGCCCGGCGTGTCCGGCGGCATGGTCCAGGGATCGAGGAACACCTCGACCGGTTATCGCATCGACGGCGCCTCGAACGTCGACCCCTACGGCTCCGGCGTCGCCATCACATTCAGCCAGAGCGCCATCGACCGGTTCGAGCTCGTGCCCAATGGTTTTGAAGCTCGCTACGGGGAGTTCTCGGGCGGCGTCGTCAACGTCACCACCCGCAGCGGAAGCAACGACTTTGTCGGCCACCTGGGTTATTTCTACCGCGACGACGGCTTCGTCGCCGAAACGCCGGTTCAAAGCCCGGGCCAACTCCACGATCAGGCGCCGGACACACGCCACTTCCTCGAGGCCGCCATCGGTGGCTCCATCACCCCCGACAAGCTCCACTACTTCGCCACCCTCGAGTACCGCGACGCCGACGTGGGTGGTGTGTTTGCCGAAACCACCACCGGAACCAGCACCTATCTCGGTTCATTCAAGCTCAATTGGCTACAGAACAACAGCAATCACTGGACCTTCTTTGCAGCCTTCAACTCGACCGACACGTCGGATCTGGTGCTCGGTAACCAGTTCATCGCTCCCGAGTTCAATGCCGACGAAACCGACGATCGATTCATGCTTTCTGCTCAACAGAGCCACATCTTCACCGACAGTCTCTTCCTCGAATCGCAGTTCTCATATCTTGGTTCGAAACAGGATCGCCTGCGCACCAACCCGGACGCCCACGTAACGCTCTATACCTTTACACCGGTTGGTACCTACACCTCGGGGAAGTATACAAGTGATTCTCGGAGGAACGTCGATCGGTTTCGCCTCCAGGAGACCCTGACCTGGTACCTCGATCGCCACAGCCTTCGTTTCGGAGCCGACATCGGACACTTGGCGTCCAACTTCGATCAGCTCATCGGCGAGACTCGATTCGATTTCAGACAGACTGGATGGGATGCGGCATTCCACTACCAGTTCTTCGACGTGTCGTACAGCGACAGTGGTCTCGAAGGCTCCCTCTATGCCCAGGACAGCTGGCAGTTGTCAAACAACGTCGTCCTCGATTTCGGCGGACGGTTGGAATACCAGGAAATCATCGGCAACACCGATTTTTCTCCACGATTGGGTCTCGCCTGGGACGTCACCGGTGACGCGAAGACCAAGATCTACGGCAACTACGGGCGATTCGTGGAGAGGGTCTACGATCGCTATCTGGAATGGGGATCGCAGCCCGGCGGGGCCTATGACATCGTCTTCAGCCCCCAGGGTGACCTTGCCGATGGCGACGGAATACCCATCGGATCGTTCGGCTATCGCATCGGCGACGACAACCCGACACCCTACGCGGACGTCTGGTCGGTCGGTGTCGAACGTCTGCTCGGGACTGACTATCGGATCGGCGCCAGCTACACCGACAAGACGCTAAAAAATCAGCTGCTGACCTATTACACCTCAGAGGGGGCCGCCGACTGGTACGAGTTCCGCGCCGATGGTGATGGGAGCTACCAGGGTCTTGATCTCACCTTCGCCAAATCGTTTTCGAATCACTGGCAGGCCCTCGCCAGCTATACCTGGTCCGAGTCGCGAGGCATGGGCTCATTCCTCGGCACGTTCTATGGACCGACCCAGATTCCGCCTGAAGACTCCATCGACGACTTTGACCGGACCCACCAGTTCAAGGTGTCCGGCACGTGGCAGCTTCCACTCGGGTTCCTGATCTCCGGTACCTACCGATACTCCTCGGGCCTCCCCTATTCCATCATCGGCAACAACGTCGACAATGAACCCATCTACATCGGCGGCCGCAACACCCAGCGCATGCCGTCGGTACAGTCGTTGGACATGTCATTCCAATGGGCGGTCAAGATCGTCTCGACAGAGCTCACCCTGGTGTTGGAAGCATTCAACCTGACCAACAATGAAAACGTCATCGCGGTTTCAACCGGCGAGATAGGTCACGGCACACCGATCGCGTTTGACCTCACGAGGACTTTCCAGCTCGGAGTGAAGTTCGATTTCTAGGTAAACCATCCCACCGCGCTCGAGAGGACCGGAGGCCGGTTCGCCTACAGGACAAACCGTCTGAACCGGCCTTCCTCCTCGACGGCGTTTCTCGCGGAGAGACTCACCGAATCTCAAATCTGGAGCCTGTTTTATGAACCGGAAGATCTTGGCCGTCATCGTTGTCTTGTCCGTATCGCTCATCGGGTGCGGGAACTCGCCAAATTCTGCTAACAAGTCCGGCATTTCCTCAACGCACATCCAGTGGTTCGAAGGTGAGGTGAACGCGGCCTTTGCAGAGGCAAAGGATGAGGGAAAACCAATATTCCTCTACTGGGGTGCCGAGTGGTGCCCGCCATGTCACAACCTCAAAATCAACATCTTCACGCGTCCAGAGTTCATTGAGGCAATCCAGCACTTCGTCCCGGTCTACCTGGACGGAGACACAAAACGTGCGCAGCTCTGGGCCGAAAAATACAACATTGCCGGCTATCCCACCGTCATTCTCTTCAGCCCAACCGGAGTCGAGGTCTTCAGGATGCCGAGCGACGTAACCATGGACCAATACGGTACGCTCCTCCAGGCCGCGATCTCAGACTTCCGCCCGGTCCATCAGATCCTGGACGAGGTCGTGGCCAGCGGCCCACAGGACGCGGACACGCTCGATCTGGAGCTGATCGCCTACCACTCCTGGGCCCAGGACCCGCATCCAGAGCTATCCGACGCTCGAGCCCTCGAGGTCTTCTGGGGGCTTTACTCTGAAACACCAGCAGAATCCGACCGGTTGCGGGCTCGGTTCATGACCCTGGCCCTCGAGCAGGCGATGCCGAACATCTGGGCCGTACAGCAAGTCTACGGTGACGGTTCCATCGCGGCGCTCGACGACCAACAAAGGGAGTCTCTTCGGTCCGGTCTCTATGCGCTGTTGGACAACCCCGACCTGTGGCCCGAAAACAAGATCTTCCTGACCCTTCAGTCACGGCGGGCGATCGAATGTCTGGAACCGGCCCCATCACCAAGCCGTGATGACCTGGTGGAATCCTGGCTGTCGGTCGCGGCAAAAATGCAGGACCACCCCGAATTCTCGGACACCGAACAGCTCATGGCATTCGTTCCCGAGTTCGAACTGTTATCGCTCCAGAAGGCCCAAAATGGGGATTCCATCCCTTCCATTCTGCAGGATAAGGTGCGAGCGCGCGTCGAAGAAGTTGTCGCCGATTCCTCGGATCCGGGAGAGTTCCAGTCCACTCTCAATATGCTGGCCTGGCTGCTGACAATGGCGGAGCTCCCGGAAGAGGCGGAGGCACTGCTCAACCAGCACATGGACCAAACCGCCGCACCCCACTATTTCCTGTCGTTGCTCGGCGATTTGACCGCAGACGTCCCCGAAACCGCTCTCGAGTGGCACCGTCTGGCGTTCGAGCGCTCCGGCCAGGGATCGGCCCGGGTGAAGTGGGGTTCCGCCTATGTGCTGAAGCTGATTCAGCTGGCGCCCGAAGATGCAAACACCATCGAGCAGGCGTCACGAGAGCTGATCGGTGAGCTCGCGGCGTCGGACGACGCCTTCGCCGGCAGGAATCACGCGTACCTCCAGCAGGTCGATCAGGCAATCGCAGCCTGGGCCGAGGCGACCGGCAACGAGGCGGTGATCGACAGGCTTCGACTGGAGGTCCGCCAACAGTGCGATCGATTCAAGGATGCCCTGGACGCTTCGCAGTACGAGCGGTGCATGGCGTTTCTCGGCTCTGATACAACCTCGCCGGAACAACCCCGAAAAAAAATCCGATGAGACTCTCCATACCACGCCAACTGGGGCTACCGACTGCGAGATAGGTCGGACACCTTGCACACCGCCGAGGTCTTCGGGCCTCGGCGGTTCTTTTCCTCGCCGAGTGATCTGCACGAGCCCATTACGCAATTCGGTACTCGTAACTCTTAATGGTTCTGCGTTGCCGCAGGCGATTCGCCTCTCGCCTTGATGCGGTTCGCAAACTCCCGCGTCAGATCATTGGGAATCGGGATGGAAAGATTGTACTGCGCGATTCGCCAGCCGTTGTCGGTGAGAAGAAGCACGCCCGTACCGCGGCAGGTGCCGTAGGTGTCGTTCCACAGCAGTTCGTCGAACCACGCCGTCTCGCCGTCTGCGGAAACAATAATATTGCGATCGGTCATTGTGTAGGTCCATCCGCGGCCCTTGGAAAAGTACGGTTCGGCAAAGGCCCTGAATTCGGCCACCGACCACCTCTCGGTGGCGTCCGTTCCCATGAATACGGCGCCTTCGGCAAACAGGCCGAAGTAGAGGTCACCGTCCGCTTGTGACGCGGCAGTGTGAAACGTGGTCAACACCTCGTCGATCGCGGCTTCAGGTCTTCCGGGCTCCCCTGCCGCGGCCGTCACGCCCAGGATCGTCACATACACGATCGAGCACATCATCCGACACATCATCTCAATCCTCCCGAATTCAGATTACAGAACGCCCAGCACCGCACGCACGCCCTGCGGACCTTCAACCTATTGTTCGTCACGCCGTGCCGGTTGGAGGCCGACAACACCGACCGATACAGCCTGCGCCCACACATATTTAACGCAGAGACGCTAAGACGCAAAGCCCGCCCGGCGACCCAGAAACGCAGAGACACGGAGACGCAGCGGCGCACCTCCCCCCAGACACTGGGCGTTGTCGGCACGATTTGTCGTTTTCTGGGTGGTACGGATGGTCGGAACTTGACGCTTATACCGGTATCTCTTATAATATAATATGTGATACGGTCGTTCCGGAAACGCGGGACCGAGGACATCTTCGACGGCACGGACTCGCCCGCAGCCCGGGAAACTTGCCCAAGAGAGTCGTGGCCGGTTGCCAGACGAAAGTTGGACCAGATCAATCGGGTCCGGGACATCAGAGACCTGGCTGTTCCCCCAGGCAACCGTCTGGAACGCTTACGAGGCGATCGGAGAGGGCAATACAGCATCCGGATCAACGACCAGTATCGTGTGTGTTTCTGTTGGGAGGCTGGCCATGCCGATGAAGTCGAAATCACGGACTACCACTAGGCGACACCCTGTCGCCCGAAGAACTACCGGGAGCGACCAACCGGTCGCGAGGCGTCTTCCAGCCAACAGGCCACCCACGCACCCCGGCGAGATGCTCCTCGAGGAGTTCCTAAAGCCACTGAGCATCAGTCAGTCCGCGCTTGCCGTCCGACTGGGGGTTTCCTTCCCGCGTCTCAACGAAGTCATCCGAGGCAAGCGCGGGGTAACACCCGATACGGCGCTAAGACTCGCCCGTGTCGTCGGCATTTCCGCTGACTTCTGGCTCGGCCTGCAGCAGGACTGGGATCTCTGGCATGCGATGAGAAGTGAGAAGGCCTCTGCAATCGCCGAGCTGGAGCCACTGCAGTCGTCCGAGTAGGGCCCTCTGAGCGTCGGGATGCGCCCCTAGCCCACATATCTCACCAGCTTCCTACTGCGGCCGGCGATGCACCGCACCCAGCGGTGTTTTCTCGCCTCGGGGTGTTCTCCCCGCCGACAGCAGCGCAGAGTGGCCGAAGGCTCGCCTCAAGGCGAGCCCATCGGACACGCGCTGGTGGCGGTGAGACACAAGCGCCGAAGGCGCGCAGTAACGTACTATCGAGTACGCACCCCGCGCCCCTCAGGTCGAAAACCCCACCGGGCACGGCACCTCGCCGCCCTCGCCACGAAACCCGGCGAGATATGCGGGCTAGGTCCCGTCTGCTTCGCGTGTTCGCCCGCCTTCCGCACCCGCGTTCCCGACCCGCGCTTCGATCGAAAAGATCATCCGCGTTAATCTGCGTGATCTGCGGGCCTATTGCGCGGATGGCTCTGCGTCTCTGCGTTTCTTTTTTGCCAGCGGCCGCTAGCTGAGAAACGCCAGCGCACCGCGAACGGCCGCCATCAGACCGCGCAGCCCGAGGCCGACGCAGACCAGGACCACCGCGCCCATCACCAGGTTTTGGAGGCGTGAATTGACCCCTGTGTCTCCGAGCAGATCGCGGTCGTTCATTGCGATCCACAGGAAGATCGCGATCAGCGGCAGCAGCAGGCCGTTGAAGGCCTGGGCCAGGATAATCACCGGGATCGGTCGCACGTTCGCGATGCCGAACACCATGCCGATGACGAGCACCCCGAGCCAGACCGCCCGGTAGCGCAGCGAGCCCTCCGTCCATCGCGGGTCCCCTTGCTCACCGAGCAACGAACGCGCGGTGATCGCGGCCGCCAGCGGGGCGGTGATGGCGGAGGTGAAACCGGCCGCAAAGAGCCCAACCGCCAACGACGCCCCCGCTCCCCTACCCAGACGGTCACCAAGGACCGCCGCCAGCCGCTCGTACTCGAGCCCGCCGCCGAGAGCGCTGCCGACCACCAGCACACCGATCGAGATGATGCCGCCGCCGATCACCGCCACCGCCAGCCCCCACCGCATCTCGCCGAGACCACTGCCACGCGCCAGCGCCGAGCCGAGGAAGAGGTTGTAGGGAACCACGGTGGTGCCGACGAGTCCGAGCACCAGGATGGTCGATCCGGCCGGGATCTGCGGCACCACGAGACCCCTCAGCAGCTCGCCGAGATCGGGTCCCAGGCGAATGGCGGTGACGAGGAAGGCCACCCCCATGACCGCGACCAGCGCGCCGAGGGCGCTGGCGATCCAGCGCGTGCTGCCGGTCGCCAGCAGCAGGGCCGCCGCCACGCCGGCCACGAGGGTTAGCTGGGCTGGCGAGGCATCGACGAGGAGCCGCATCCCGGCCACGCCGCCGAGGAGATTCCCTGCCTCGTACGCCGCGCAACCGAGGATGATGCCCGCCGCCGCCAGGACCGGCACCGCGGCGCCCCACCTCGAGTCCGCGAAACGCCCGCGGATCGCCCCGCCGAGCTCCTTGCCGGTCAGCACGGTGATGCGGCCGGACGCCTCCTGGAGGACCAGACAGGCGATGACCGAAAACAAGAGCGCCCACGCGAGGGCGAATCGAAAATCGCTGCCCGCCCGCGCCGCCGTCGTTATCGTCCCGGGGCCGATGAAGGCGGCCGCGATGACCGACCACACGAGAATGTTCAGGAGGCGTTTCATCGAGGCTGCACCGTTCAGGAGAATTCTACTGCGGCCGTGATCGCTGATCGAAATAGCGGGACGCGATGGCTGCGATGAAGATGTCAAAATCCGCGAGATCGTGCTCGAGGATATTCCAGACCTCGTCGGGATGAACCTCGTCATACAAGTGCACGACGCGGTTCCGGAAGCGAACCATGGCAAGGAACGCATCGCGACGATCGTCGGGCAGCACACCTTCCCGAAGCAGGATCTCCATGGTCTCGGAATACGCCCGAGGCACGCCGAGACCCTCACGCGCGACGATATGATTGGCCATATCGATCACAGCTTCAATCGTCGTCTGGAGCCAACGCGCTGCGGCCGCCTGAGCCATGTCGTCGTCAAGAAACTGAGTCCGGCCGCTCTTTCGAAGCTGCTCGAGCTTGCGCACGCTTCTGCGAATGTAATCCACGTGCGAACGGAGCTTTGCGCTGTCAACCGGCGCCACCGCAGTACTCCTCAACCAGGGCCCTGTCGTACTCCTGGAAAAAACGCACCTCGTCGATCGCAAAATCGGAGTAGCGGGTGATGGTCCTTTCGAGAAAGTCCGCGTGGGCAATCTCATCCAGCATCAGCAACAGCCGGCCCTCGGCCAGCACCCGATACCGAAACGCGAGCGGCGCCCGGTTCAGGATGGTGACGGAGACGTCGTCCTCGTGCAACGCCTCAGTGATGCGACCTATCAGCTCCACGTGCCGCAGCGGCGGCGAGTCGTCATCCTCTGCAAACACCAGAGCGATGTCGACATCGCTGAGAGGAGTCTGAAACGGAGTTCCATATGAGCCGAACAGGTACACCGCGGCCAGACCTCGCACTTCCATGAGCGCGCGCTCGAGTGCCGCCATATGCGCGGAGACGTCGATGGCTCGACCGGTATTCCGAATCTTGCGGGTCATGCTTCCATTATGAGGGAGGATGGATGTCAGGAGCAACCCTCTCGCGTGAAGTGGGCCGGGCTTCTAGACGACGCCCCAGCCGCCGCCGCCCGGGGTCTCGAGCACGATGCGGTCGCCAGGCGCGACCTCACACCCGTCGATACCGCCCAACTCGCGGCGACTGCCGTCGGCGCGAATGATCACCTGCCGTCCGACCGCCCCCTCCCCTCCCCCGGCCATTCCGTACGGCGCGCTCACCCGGTGCTGGCTGAGGATCGAGAGCTCCAGCGGCGCCAGGAACTCGATCTCGCGGATGAGCCCGTCCCCTCCGCGCCATCGTCCCGGACCGCCCGAGTCGCCGCGGATCGCGAAGCGGTGGAGCCGCACCGGGTAGCGGTGCTCAAGGACCTCGGGATCGGTGATGCGGGTGTTGGTCATGTGAGTGTGGACGCCGCTCGCGCCGTGGAAGCCCTCGACCGCCCCGCTGCCGCCGCCGACCGTCTCGTAGTAGCCGAAGGTCTCGTCTCCGAAGCTGAGGTTGTTCATGGTGCCCTGGCTGCAACCCGCCGCCTGAAGCGCCTCGAACAGGGTGTCGGTCAGCCGCTGCGATGTTTCCACGTTGCCGCCGACGACAGCCGGGCAATCGTCCGGGTCGGCCGTGTACTCGGGGTTGAGGAGCCCACGCGGGATGCGGATATCGATCGGCTCCAACAGGCCCTCGTTGAGCGGCAGCTCGACATCGACCAGCAGCCGCATGACGTACATCGTGACCGAGTGGACGATGGCCGGGGTGGCGTTGAGGTTGCCGGGGTGGACGGGCGCACTACCGGCGAAGTCGAGGACCGCCCTGTTGCCGTCGATCGTGAAGGTGGCAACCAACGGCGAGCCGTCGTCGAGCAGCTGCCGGCCCTCGTAGCGTCCGTCGGCCATCCTCTCGAGCACCGCCTCGACCTGCCACGCCGCCTGCCGCCGTAGCGCGTCCATATGCTCCAGCACGTGCTCGAAACCCACCTTCTCCGCCAGGCGGCCCAGAGCCTCGCGGCCGCGGAGGATGGCGGCCAGCATGGCCCGCAGATCGGCGAGATTGTCGGCCAGGGCGCGAGTCGGCCATGGGCCGTCCTGCAAGAGGCGCTCGACCCGTTCCCACCGCGGTTCTCCCCCTTCAACCAGCAGCGTCGGCGGTATGACCACCCCCTCCTCGGCCAGCGACCTTGCATCCGGCGGCACCGAGCCGGGTCGGATGCCGCCGATCTCGGCGTGGTGGGCCC
>SDBT01010559.1_pt1 | contig 14904 bp, 14 predicted proteins | sample 2277101 | NCBI WGS metagenome assembly SDBT01 (sample SAMN10404973, study PRJNA504765) | marine sediment metagenome | isolation source: marine sediment core GS10_PC15, 103 cmbsf | place: Arctic Ocean: Southern Knipovich Ridge | collected 2010 | reverse complement strand
CCTTAAATACAAGCTCAAACATCGTCCCGCGCCTCTGGGGCAACAGATAGGTTCTGGCTAACAAACGATGGGTGACCACTTAAAGCCAACCGGACAACGAAGATGGTCCGATACTACGGCAGTATGGCGGGGCTCAAAAGGTGCTCCTATAGCAGGTAGCCGGGAATAAGTCCAACTCCATTGTATTTTGCCTCCAATCCCACCTTCTCGAGTTCTTGAACAAGGTAATCGAAATCCCCTTCAATATTGCCCACCCGCACATATGTAATCCAAATCGACTTCCCTGGGTGTTCCTGTCCCGGCTAACCGGCATAGCAACCTTGTTTGTCAAAAACCTGCCGTAACCTTAGTTGTGCGTCTTGATATCCGATGGTATCTCCACTCTTATGGTCGTGCCTTTACCCATCTCCGATTCCACTGTTAATTGACCTCTAAGCAAGCTGGCTCGCTCTCGCATACCTATTAGGCCAAATTTACCGCTTTGTGCTAACTCGGATTGCCATCTATCCACTTGAAAACCGATGCCGTTGTCGGTAACGCTAAGGGTTGCTTTGCTCTCGTTGAATTCAATGGTGACCACAGCCTCAGTCGCTTTGGAGTGTTTCCTGACGTTTTGCAATGCCTCTTGTGCAATGCGGAATAATGCTAATTCAGCCTCATCGGGTATACGCTGCTCTGAGCTCACTATTTCCAGGTGACACTCTAAACTCCCCTGCCTACCCACCTCTTCGGTTAGCATTTCCAGTGACGGAACCAGTCCGAACTTATCCAAGAGGCTAGGCCGTAATTCATGGCTAAACCGTCGCAACCCGTCCATCATATCTCTGAGAGTAGTAGAAATATTCTTCAATTGCAGGCTAATCTCTGGAGCCGATTCTTCACACATCAGGAACGCTTCATTAAGATTATTTAATACCATGGATAGCGATTGGAGTGTTTCATCATGTAGCTCTCGGGCAATCTTCTTCCTCTCTTCTTCATGGGCAGCAGTGATCGAGGTGTAGTAGGACTGCAATACTCTATCTGCTACCTTGCGCTTAGTGATGTCAATCATTATGCCGTCAAACAATATAAGTTTCCCCTCTTGGTCAATAACCGGCACCCCATGGTCTCTAACCCAACGTATTTGCCCAGTATCTTTATGAACCACCCTGTATTCGTAAAGGTATGCTTCTTTCTTTTTCCAGGCTTCAATATAGTTTCTTACCGCTCTATCTCTATCTTCAGGGTGAACAGTCTTTGGCCAGAGCCCGGGGTTTCTATAGAAGTCTCGAGGAGAGTACCCAGTCCAATCCTTATATCTATCTGATATGAAGACCATGCTGCATGTCTCATCGGGCAGGCCAGAATATATAGCCTCAGGAATATTCCTGATGACGCTCTCGTATTTTTCTTTTAACTTCCTGATTTCCGCTTCCGCCGCCTTATGTTCGGTGATATCTGTTATTAACCCGTAGGCATATTCCATTCCGTCCTTTTCGTAGGCCGCAATTGCCCTATCATGTATCCAGACCCATCTTCCACCCTTGTGCTTAAAGCGGTAGATGACATTGAAAGGCTTTTTCTTTTCAATCAGTTCGTTATAGGTAGCTGTGTAACTTCCAACATCATCCGGGTGAATTCTGTTAGACCAGCCTCCCCGTTGGCCCATCTTATATTCTTCTTCTTGACTGTAACCAGTCAGCGATTTTACATTCTTACTCATGAAAACACAATTGGAATCTTGGTCTATTGTCCACACTACATCTGGAATATAAGATATTAGTGAACGGTATTTAGCCTCACCATCCTGCAGTTCCATCTCAAGCTTGCACTGCTCTTCTGCCACTTGACGAATCACGCGTCGCTGTGCAGTGGACTGCTTATACGGTTTTATAGAGTCCTTTTTGGGATGCCTTTCTTTCCTGCTCGGCATATCTCTGACCTTAAGGAGCCGCTGCCCTTCTCCCTGTAGCGGACCACAATCTGAAATCTTCAACGCAAGTCAGACCATATTGGCGTGATAGGTTATCTGGGATTCTCGCCAAGATTCAGATCGCCAACAGTAAACCAGCCTTCCTTCAAGGCATATAAAGTAGCTTCAGTGCGTGAAGTAACCCCTAATTTCCTGAAGATGTTGACAAGATGGCTTCCAACCGTGTGACTGCTGATATCGAGTTCATAGCCGATTTCCTTGTTGCCCATTCCCTTAGCAGCTAGCCTCAGTATTTCTAGCTCTCGAGAGCTCAACCCATGAATAGCTGACTTACCGCCTTCGCTAATAGCTAAATCATGAATAATCTTATTGGTAGCTTCGAGGTCGAATACACTTTTGCCGGCATGAACCATGCGGATGGCAAAGGCAAGCTCCTGTCTGGGTGTATCCTTTAGTAAATATCCGTCCACGCCTGCCTTTAGGCAAGCAAGTATATAGTAACGATACTTGTGAGCACTTAGCATCAGCACCGCGATGCCGGGGCAATCTGCCTTTACCTTTTTAGCAGCTTCAATGCCGTCTACCCCTGGCATAGCCACATCCATTATGACCACATCTGGCAGCATCTCCTTTGCTAGCGTAATGGCTTCCTTCCCATTGCTGGCCTGAGCGATACACTCTATATCCTTTTCCTTTTCCAAGAGTTGGCATAGTCCATCACGCATGAGTATATGGTCATCAGCCACTAATACCTTGATTTTCTTCATGGGCATCTACTTAGACTAAAGTCTTTTAAGAATCTTCATACTTATAGCATCGTAGACCAACATTGTCAAACCACACGTAGAGTACCAATACAAAATTGGGCACAGAAGGTAGGTAATATTGACTAGTCTATTACCAAGAAAAAACTCAATATTCCTTAATTTAGAATATGTAGCCAGAATTGGAGGTTTTGCCTGATTGAATCTCAAACATGGAATGATATAATGAAGCTGCTAGTTTATGACTTTTGTATGCATAAGGAACTAAAAGGCAGGGGTTAGCTATTTGTAATCGGTTTGCCGATTATGTTATTGTGTTCATGCAATAGAAAGGCACCTAATAAATAAGAAACAGGAGGGCTAACTTATTATGAAGTAATTATGAAGTGGCTATATTAGCGAGATTATATTCGAAAACCTATTTATGGGAGGCTTAAGATGAAGAAGATACAGTTGAGAAAGCAACTAGTAGTTATTGTCTTAGTAGCGGTAATAGCAGCAAGTATGCCATTTTTAGGCAGTTGCATGCCTGGGAAACCGGCAGCTGAGGTGGAGCCTATAAAAATAGGCTTTCTTGCTCCAATGACTGGGGCTTATGCAAGTGATGGAGAGGAAATGATTAAGCGGGCAACTTTAGCTGTGGAAGACATTAATGCGGCAGGCGGTCTGGTTGGCAGGCTTGTAGAACTCGCCCCCATAGACACCAAAGAGTTGATGCCTGAAGACGTCGTTAGTGCATTCAAGTTACTAAAAGCACAGGGAGTGGATGTTTTTATAAGCGATTACTCCGGAGAGCCGACGGATGTTCAAATGGCGATGGCGTACGATATTCCTTACTTCAGTTGGAATGACTCTCGAACTGCTGAACGATACATCGCAGAGAATATAGAAGAATGCGATAATGTGTATAGAGTATCTCCAAGTGGCAGGGAGTATGCTACGATTCCTTTCAAAATCTTTACCGAGTTACTTCCTTATGACTATCCAAATAAAAAGATGGCACTGCTGACGCTGGACCAGGAGTGGTGCATGGATATACGGAAGGATTTCATGGAGAAAGTGGCAGAGGATCCGGAATGGGAGATAGTCATAGACGAGATTCATTCATACGGCGCTACAGAATTTGGACCTCAATTAATAAAGATAAGAGAGGAAAATCCTAGCTTCATATTCTTTGGCAGCTTTACTCCTGTTGAAGTAGCAGCATTTATGGACCAGTTCCTGGCAGACCCGACAGATTCGCTAATCTATAACGCATATACACCATCTATCCCTGAATTCGCGGAGTTGCTGGGCGAGAAGGCTGATGGGGTGCTCTGGGGAGACCAGTGTAGCAATTATGGAACTCCAATCGAAGAAGTCTTTAACCGAAAGTTCGAGGAAAGATGGGGGTACGCGCCCAAGCTTGCCCTTACCTATGACACAATCATGTTGTGGGCTGAAGCTGTAAAAAGAGCGGGTGATCCATCGGACTATGAAGCTGTCCTCCAGGCTGCCCTTGATTACCCTTATACAGGAATTGTTGGGACATACAAAATTAATCCAGATACCCATGTTGGCACGCCAGGGTTCGGCTATATAGCACACCGCTTTTTCCAGATACAGATTGATGATGGGATATGGAAGGATGTCGTACTCTACTTACACGATGAGCCTCATGAAGGAACTGGAAAATACGCCGGAAGTTTCGAAATCCCACCTTGGATTGGCGAATGATGTGGTGTATTGAATAGCTAGGGCAAAGTTCGAGGATAGATAGTCAATCTATGGTTTTCAGGCCGTTCAGGCCGGGAGTTGAGGGGGAGCATCCTAAAGAAGCGTAGCTTCCCCTCAACAAGTTAATAAATAAAGATGAGAAGGTGATAGAAGTCTATTACTTAGGGGGCTCTTTGTGCTTGAAGCAAACAAAAGTGGAATGATTAACGAGCGATAGTAAGGGCTTCACGCAGTAAGATATCGCCCGATGTTATAGATGAAAGGGTCAGGTAAGCGGTTGCGCTGGTCTTTTGAAAGCAAAGGGCTTTAACCGGTGCCCAGAATCAGCAGAGACGGAGGTTTATACATGCTAGATTTAGCTGAGATAAGAAATGCGGTTATTAAAGGTGCGCGTAACGATGTAAAGGGTCTAGTTGAAAAGGCGGTTGCCGAAGGAGGAGATGTGTCAGAAATCCTAAAAGAAGGGCTTATCACCGCTATAGATATAGTAGGGGATAAGTTTGAAAAGGGTGAATACTTCCTCCCGGAGATGCTCATGAGTGCCATGGCTATGAAGGAAGGCATGAAAGTATTACGTCCTCTTTTGGCGGAAAATGATGTGAGGACTTCTGGGGTGGTAGTTTTGGGCACAGTGAGCGGTGATATTCATGATATTGGCAAGAGTATTATCGGTGCAATGCTGGAAGCGGCGGGGTTCAGCGTAATTGATCTAGGGGCAGATGTAGACCTCGATAAGTTTGCCCAAGCTGCTAAGCAGAATGATGCGGACCTGATCGGACTGTCTGCTCTTCTCACAACTACTATGGTAGGCATGAAGGATGTTGTTGAATCTGTGAAGGGAGCCGGTTTAAAGGTCAAAGTTATGGTTGGGGGCGCCCCTGTCAATCAGGAGTTTGCTGACAAAATAGGAGCTGATGGCTATGCCCCTGATGCCCCCTCCGCGGCTAGAAAGGCGCGTGAGCTTGTCAGTGGCTAAATTCAAAATATTCTTAACTGGGCGGAATTACGTTGTAAACATACAATATACTAGGAGGAGCGATTTAGGATGAAGGCTAGATTAAGCTTGTTTTCAGAGGATGAAAAGGCAAGAATTCATGATGCCTCGTTGCGAGTGTTGGCAAATATAGGTATTAAAAGTGATAGTACAAAAGTTCTTGACATATTGAAGGATAGCGGAGCGAATGTTAATTATGATAGTAAGATTGCATTTATTCCTCGGAACTTAGTTGAAGAAGCGCTAAAAGTGATGCCAAAGACCGTGGCATATGGTGCCAGAAACCCGAAGTATGACTATGTGCTAGATAAAAAACGATCGCATCCCACGCCATGTGGATTTGACATACCTTATATAACAGATTGGGAAACCGGCCAACGTAGGCCATCGACAAATGAGGATCTTGCTCGTTTGACTAGGCTAGCAGACTATCTTGATAATTACGATGAGGTTTGGACATCATTAGCGTCTGGTGATTTGCCGGTGCCTATACAAGGGATAAGCTCGTTTGTTACCGCTCTAAGAAACACAGAAAAGCATATCACATATCAAGCGGCAAATGCTGAGGAAGCTAAATTTATGATTGAAGTCGCAGCCACTATTGTTGGCGGCAGGAAGGAACTGAAGAAAAGGCCTCTTTTTGGGGTAGAGGTATCAGTTGTTTCCCCCCTAAGGTTGGATGTGGGTCCGGTAGAAGCGGCTCTGGAGTTCGGCGCAGCCGGTATCCCCGTTCTTGTTGTTGGTATGCCTGTATCGGGTACAACGGCTCCAGCTACGGTGGCAGGAACAATGCTTTTAGCTAACGCCGAATGGTTAGCAGAGATGACCGTTCTTCAACTTGCTAATCCTGGAGCACCCGTAGTATACGCACACATTCCTTGCACAGCAAATTATGCAACAGGCGCATTAATTCAGTCCCCGGAGGGCTTACTCTATAAAGTAGGCGTCGCTGACATGGCCCATAATTACTATGATGTGCCATGTATGGGTTATGGGGGCAATACCAGTGCCAAGCTTCTAGATGCTCAAGCTGGCAGCGAGAAAGCTCAAAGCTTTATGGCATTTATATTAATGGCTTCAGATGTTCTTTCTGGTGCTGGGGAATTGGATGATGCTCTCTGTATGTGTCCGGAGGCATTAGTTATTGACAATGAGATGATAGGGGAGGTTTTCAAGTTCATTGAAAAGTATGAAATAAATGACGATACTCTAGCGCTGGACGTCATTAGAGAGGTTGGCCCAGGCGGGCACTTTATGGACCAACAGCACACTTTGGATCATTTCAGAGAACTGTGGGCACCAACGATTAGTGATAAAGGGACCTTTCATACATGGCAGGAAAAGGGGTCTAAGCCGATTGATAAAGTGGCTAAAGAAAAAGTAAGGGAAATCTTGGCTACACATAAGCCCCCACCTATTCCTGAGGACGTCGACAGAGAAGTATCCAAGATTTATGAAAAGGCTAAATCAGAGCTGCTAAAAAGCTGAAGCGTAATTAGAAGAATAGAAATACTAGAGGCAAATTACTCCAGTGCGGCCGAAGGTTGCTCCTAGCATTTTTCTTATTTGTAGATGTAAAGGTGTAAAGATTCTAGCTAATAATTTATAGTACATTTGCCTGTCAAGAGAGTATAATAGCGGGGCAAATAGGAAAGCAAATTGGGGCTGGGAAAGAGGCTGAAGTAACTAAATAGATATAAATTATGACCTCTGAAGTACTAATAAGCTTGCTAATAAGCGGGGTAAGGGTAAGTGCGTTATATTGTCTAATGGCGCTAGGTTTAACCCTCGTTTTCGGTGTAGGAAAAGTATTCAATTATGCTCATGGAGCGTTTTTTACATGGGGGGCTTATATTGCCTGGGCCTTACACAACGGATTCCCAAGTTTAGCTTATCCGGTAGTGTTTGTTATTACAATTCCAATTATGTTTGCTTTCGGCGCAGTATTTGATGGGCTTATTATCACTCCCTTGCGTCGTAGGCCAGGATGGATGTTTACTGTATTTATCGTTACCTTGGGGTCTGCTTTATTCCTAGACAGTCTGGCTCTCGTAGTTTTTGGTCCTCGCTACAAAAGCCTCCCTCCTTTGATTGAGGGAAACCTTCACATCGCCGGTTCTGTAGTATCCAACCACGATGCTCTGTCGTTGTTAATTGCTGTATCTATCGTAATTGGGCTTGGGCTTTTCTTGAGTCGAACCATGCAGGGGAAGTCTATGCGAGCAGTTGCCCAAGATACGGTGGGAGCGCAGATGGTGGGTATACCGACGAATATAGTATTCAGATATACGTTCGGTCTGGCGGGAGCACTCGCGGGTATCAGTGGTATGCTTCTTGCCCCGAAAACCTTTATTTTTCCTATCGTAGGGTGGCCAATTCTAATCAAAGCCTTTGTAATCGTGGTATTTGGTGGGCTTGGTAGTGTGAGGGGAACCCTTTATGCTGCTTTTATTCTGGGAATGATAGAGGTTGTGATTTCATATTATATTGGAGCTGTTTGGGCATTACCTTTCTTCCTTGTGGTATTTTGGATTGCATTAGTTTTCAAACCGCAAGGATTATTTGGTCTTGCAGAGAGCTAACATGAATATCAATAAGAAGACTGTCTTAATTAGCCTATCAGTAATTGCAATCCTACCTCTTATCTTCCGGGGCAACCCATATATTATACATATCTTGACCTTGGCCCTTATTTGGAGTGTGGTGGCCTCTGCATGGGATCTCATTGTGGGTTACGCGTATGTGTTCTCTTTTGGGCAGATGGCACTTTTCGTTATTGGGGGATATACATCATCAATGATGGCACTATACTGGGGCGTATCACCATTCCTCGGTATGGCAGCAGGAGCTGGTTTGACAGCTCTGGCTGGTATTGTTATTGGATTGTCATGCCTAAGGCTTAGGGGCATGTATGTCGCTGTTGCCACCCTTGGTCTTCATTTAGTCTTACCTCCATTACTTCTTCAGGGAAGGGCGTATGGCACTGGTGGAAGCCGGGGCTTAGGATCTATACCTCCTATTGAGGTTTTAGGACAGCCGCTTGATATGTTTGGTTGGTACTATGCTGCTTTTGGCATATTCTTTGCCATGCTCTTCCTAATTTATAGGATTATTAATTCCTCAACTGGATTAGCATTTGTTTCTCTACGCGATGCGCATGCTGCGGCGAGTAGCCTCGGAGTAAATGAATACAGATACAAGCTCATGGTGTTTGGAATGTCCGCGTTCATCACCGGCTTGATGGGTGGTTTCTACTCCCATTACATAGGCGTTATTTCGCCGACCATATTAGGCACTGACATTTTCCTTATGGTTATTGCTATGATGCTATTTGGAGGACTGGGAAGGTTCCCAGGAGCGGTGATTGGCGCTTTTGCTATAACTTTAGCAAACGAACTGCTACGACCAGTTGGCCATTTTCGACATCTTATATTGGGAGCAGTAATAGTAGCCACACTTATCTATATGCCACAAGGCTTGATTGGACTTTTTGAATCCTTAGGTAATTTGATGAGCCGGGTCAAAAACCGGTGCCTAAACATGCGACATAAAGAGACAACTTGAAGAGCAATTTGATTAGTTATGAATATCGCGTACAACAATAGGGTGGAGCCATGCAATGAATATTCTTGAAGTTGACCGCCTAACTCTGCGCTTCGGCGACCTAGCCGCCGTTAAAGACCTCAGCTTTGAGGTGAAAAGAGGGGAGATATTTGGCATAGCTGGGCCAAATGGTGCCGGTAAGAGCACATTATTTAATGTCATTACCGGGTTCTATCACGGAACAGGGAAGATTATCTTTGATAATATCGATATAAGCCGGCTCAGCACACACCAGATATGTTACAAGGGAATTGCCCGCACATTCCAAATTCCCCAGCTCTTCCTGACACTGCCTGTGATTGATAATGTGAGAGTTGGAGCGCACTTTGGGGTGCAGGGGGCAAAGGATGAAAAAAAGAATATGAAAGAGGCAATCAGCCTCTTAGGATTACAGGGGCGGGAAAATGTCATCGCCGCCAATCTAAATCTCTTTGATAAGAAGCGGACTATGTTAGCTTTTGCTATGGCTACGAAACCAAAGCTTCTCTTAATTGATGAACCTATTGGGGGTTTGAGTCCCACAGAGACCAAGGAGCTTATGGCTCTAATCCAAAAAGTCAACAAGGAATTAGGCCTAACCATAATAATTATCGAGCATTTAATGAAAGTGCTTAAGCAATTATCTAACCGACTCATGATTATGGAAAATGGGACGAATATTATTATTGGCCCACCTGAAGAAGTCGTCAAAGACGAGAAGGTAATAGAGATTTACTTGGGGAGGTCCAAGCATGCTTGAGGCAAACAAAATAAACAGTTTCTACGGTGAGTTTCAGGTTCTACATGATGTTTCTCTCACGGTTAACGATGGCGAACTGGTTGTTGTCTTCGGCCCCAATGGCCACGGAAAGAGCACCTTGCTCAAGACAATCTGTGGCTTACATCCCCCTTCCTCAGGCTCCATCATATTTGATGGAGAAGGTACGACTAAGTGGTCAGCAATAAAGCTTGTTGAAAGAGGTATAGTTTATATCGCCGAGGATAGGCACCTTTTCCCGCAGATGACTGTGCTGGAAAACCTGGAACTAGGCGCTTACAGCACCAACGCCAGGCCAAAAATGGCCGAGAATCTTGAATATGTCCTGGAACTATTCCCCGGATTGAAAGAGCGGATAGGTAATCAGGCTCAGACATTAAGTGGTGGGGAAGCACGAATGCTGGCTATCGGCAGGGGGCTAATGTCTAACGCTAAGTTTCTAGCGATAGATGAGCCCTCATTTGGGCTAGCACCTTTTCTTAGAGCTGATGTGTTCAATAAAATCAGCGAGGTCAACAAAAACGGAATCACTATACTTTTAGTAGAGCAAGATGTTAGCGAAGCTTCAGAGATTGCCGAGAGGATCTATCTCGTGGAAGACGGTAGAATAGCCCTTGAAGGCAACAGAGATGAAGTTATGAACAACAAGCATGTAAGGGAGGCATTCTTGGGAATATAAATGCAAGGATTACCGATAAAAATCAAAGACAAGGAGGGGAATGATGATAAGAGGAACCAGAGCTGGTTATAGCCCATCTATGGGTTGTAGTCTCAATATCCTTAGCAAGGATGAATTAGACGAGATACATAGGGCTACGCTGGACGTTTTAAACGATGCCGGCATTATGGTACTTAACGATGAGGCACAGGAGATTTTCTACTCCCATGGGTGCAGGGTCGATAATAAATCCAATATCGTCAGGATACCCCCTCACTTGGTAGAGGAGGCTATAGTTTCGGCTCCATCAAATTTGTTGCTTGGTGGACGGAATCCAGAGCATGATATTATCCTACAAGGTTCGAGGGTTGCTTATACCAGCTTCGGCGTTGCCGTAAAGATACTCGATTTGGAGACAGGCGAAGTCAGAGAAACAACAAATAAAGACCTGGCTGAATCGGCTATCTTGGTTGACGCAACCGATGGTGCCGATTTCTTCCTCCAGTCAATGACCCCCAGGGACGTGCCGCCTCAGGTGGCAGACCTTGTTGCCGCTGAGACATGCCTTACCTATTGCACCAAACACTTCTCCCATGGCGAACTGACATCTGCTGAGAATGTGAGAAGGTTCTTTGAAATGGGTGTGGCTATAGTAGGGAGCGCTGAGGAGATGAGAAGACGCCCCGTTTGCTCCACTGTTACCTGTACTATCGCCCCGCTCCAGCTTGGTCTTGATACCTGCGAGATTATAATGGAATCAGCAAGATTAGCCATACCTTGTGACATTGTTTCTATGCCACTGGCGGGAGCCACTTGCCCTGTTACCATCGCTGGAATGCTGGTAGTCGTTAATGTCGAGGTGCTAGGAGGCATAGTTTTGAGTCAGCTTGTCAGGAAGGGAGCGCCAATAATGTATGGCACCACTGCGGGGGTATTGGACTTGCATACTGGCAATGCGCTGGTGGGGAGTCCAGAGTTCGGTCTGATAAATGCGGCGGCGGCGATTCAAGCCCAATATTATAACCTGCCCAGTTACATTGGTGGGGGCTAGGCAGATTCCAAGCTACCAGATGCCCAATCGACCCAAGAGAAAGCCATGTCAGCAGTATTGACCGCTATGGCTGGGGCTAACATAATTTATGGTATGGGTATGCTGGAATCAGGAATGACCTGGAGCCATGAGCAATTTATGATTGATACCGACACGGTAAATATGGCTAAACGCGTGATTCAGGGATTTGACGTTAACGATGACACAATGGCAGTTGATATCATAAAACAGGCTCACGAGATAAAAAACTTCCTCAGCCAGGATCATACCAGGCAGCATATGAGGGAGTACTTAAAACCAGTGTTGTCTGATCGCGGTACTTGGACGTCCTGGAAAGCTAAAGGGGGCACGGATTTAACCCAGAGAGCGAGAGAAGAGGCACGCAGGCTCCTAAAGACCCACCAACCCGAACCGTTAAGCGATGATGCAAAGAAGACGCTGCGGGAAATAGTTGAGAGTGCTGAAAAAGAGCTTGTGCCTGGGTGATAGCTTCTTGTTTATACCTCTGAGACAGCCGCGAGCTGACCGCATCGGAGCCGGCGCCTATGCCGAGAATGCTATAGATGGAGCGAATAAGATAAAGAAACTGGCTGGCTTGGCATAGTAGAGCCGATGAAAAATGCTGTGATGAGAGATAATATCCGGTTTAACGGTGAAGACACAAGGGGCCGGGTTCTAGATTAAATTGGTGGCAAGCGAGGGCGTGGGCACTCAGTGTTAGCTGATTAATCGATTTCAAAATAGTAATTGGGGGTAAGAATACTTTTTGGAGAGTAAATAATGGAGAAAGATGTTTTAACCAGGATGGGTGATGGGCAACGGGTTAAGATGCCCCCTGCTCAAATTAAAGAAGACCTTTTGGCCGGAACGAAGGATGCTGCCGATAGGGGTAGAATCCCGGAGCTGTCCGCAGATGAACTGGGGCAGCTTTTCGAGATTATTGTTGACAAGAATCGGGTGGTCAGTATCGAGCCTGGCGAAGAGATTGTTCTCACTGATGATTGTACCACACTCCGAATCTGCGATGACGAGGGCGCTGGCGGTGGTGTAGGCTTACCTATGGGCCGTACGCTAGCGCTCTTAGTACATGAACGGTCATATGCCCAAGACTGCGCGCTGCTGGAGGCCGCTTCTGTGGTCAATGTGCCTGAACTAAAGGCTGAACTTGGTACAGAACTGCAGTTAATTGAGCAAGCGTCATTGTTGCTTACTATACCGATGCTCTATATGATTACTCCTGCCTTGCTGTGGTATTTCCAACCGCTCGGCCCTTATGGCAACCCGGCGGATCTTCTCCCCCAGGGGAAAATACAGGAATCTCGTGATGCCCTAGAGGGAGCAGCCGCTGCTCTTACTGATGATGTGGTTTATATTGGACGGAAATTGCCTGCGGTTGGCGTTGACTGTCTTAACCTTGATACTGCTGGGTCATCAGGGGACGCAGAGCTTTACGGTATCTTGAAAGCAGTATCAAAATTGAAAGAGGTGGCACCTGAACTGGCGGTGGAAGTTGGGATGTCTTCCGAGTTTGTCCTGGGACTGCATGGGCAGATTACCTTTAATGGACAGCGATTGGCCGGACTGTTTCCACATCAGCAGGTAAAGGTAGCAGAGGCTGCTGGCGTTGATATTTTCGGCCCAGTGGTAAATACTAATTGCTCTAAATCTTTTCCATGGAATCTAGCCAGAGGCATTACTTTTGTTAAACAAACCGTAGCCGCATCTAACATCCCTATCCATGCTAATACCGGAATGGGTGTGGGTGGGATTCCAATGTGCCCGGTACCGCCTATTGATTGTGTTAGCCGAGTTTCTAAGGCGATGGCGCAAGTAGCTAAGGTAGACGGGTTGTAGGTGGGTGTAGGCGATCCGTTTGGTATGCCGATCGCTCACGCCATGGCTTCAGGAATGGGTGGCATCCGTACCGCCGGAGATCTGGTGCTAAGGATGCAAATGACCCGCAAAATGAGAATAGCCGAAGCCAAGCGGTATGTAGCCAAAAAGCTGAAAGTTGCGCCGATGGATCTGGCTGATGAGCGTGTAATGCGTGAGGTTAGGAAAGACCTGGACATTGGCACTGTCACCTCACTGCCGGGGACCGCAAAAGGCTTGGAAGCTAAATGTAGAATCGCTGAACTATTGGGAATTCAAATTAACTCTGTAAATGAATTCAAGCGAAAATCAGGGCTTTCTGGCCCCGCTAACGGGATGAAAATAGGTACTGATATGCGTGACACAGCAGTGCATTAGAAAAGAAGGCGAACTCAACACCTACATGACCCCCGCCGATAACTACGAGGCTTTCTGGTATCTCTTTCAGCTCAAGGATGTCATCGGTGGTGAGCACTCCAGGCAGGTCTAAGCCAGGGACAGGGAGCAGAGCTGGCTCGGAGCCAGTGGCTATAATAAGATTTTTGGTTGCTATCTCCTCGTCATTCACCTTGACCAGGCGTGGGGAATCCTGACCCTGTCACCTTCGACATAAGCCCCGCCATTCTTAAAAATCTTCAGGGCTTTCTTGTTGTTGCACTCCATCCCTATCTTCTCCAGAATCTCCAGGGTGGCGGAATGGATGGCATAAATCTGCTCTTCTGAGAGAATTTCCAGGTAAGGTGCCCTACTAAATTTGTGATTACGCTTTATCATTTCCTAACAACTCCTATAAAAAGTATAAAAAATACAGAGACTTAGCTTGCGTAAAAGCAAATTAAGCCTCTGTCTTTTTACCTGAGAGATTATCTGGCTTACCCTCGGGATGCCCCTTCGGCGCCTCACCTATTAAGGTCTCTCCAGAGGTCTCAACCCCGGTGGTCCTTTTGCCTGAGAGTTTCAAGACACAACAAACAATGTGTCCCTTTCACCTTCGGCTCCCTTTGCAGGGTCTCTCCTACCGTTGTTTGATTTATTATTCAGTTTTCGGTATATTCTTATCATACAGGTTTGCCCTTGTCAGGACCTGGACGAAAGAGTCGGTGTCTCGTTCGGTATCGGGTGGGCGTTGATAAGGAGGGACAGGAAGTGAGAGTACTTGTTACTGACCCAATAGCTCAAGCAGGTATTGACATTCTACGTCAGCATGCTGAGGTAGATATGCGGGAGGGTCTGACCGCGGACGAGTTACAATCGGTTATCGGGGAGTACGAGGTGTTGATAGTGCGCAGTCAGACTAAGGTAACGGCCGCCGTCATTGATGCCGCTGATAAGTTGCAGGTAATAGGTCGCGACGGGGTTGGCGTAGATAACATTGACATTGATGCAGCCTCTCGGCGTGGCGTATTGGTAATCAATTCTCCAGAGGGAAATATTGTCTCTGCCGCTGAACACACCATAGCTCTGCTGCTAGCCTTAGCGCGCCAGATTCCCCGGGCGGATAGTCTGCTGCGCCGAGGTGTTTGGAATCGCGGGCTGAAGGGAGTTCAGGTTCGTAACAAGACCCTGGGTATTAT
>SDBT01010558.1_pt1 | contig 14905 bp, 13 predicted proteins | sample 2277101 | NCBI WGS metagenome assembly SDBT01 (sample SAMN10404973, study PRJNA504765) | marine sediment metagenome | isolation source: marine sediment core GS10_PC15, 103 cmbsf | place: Arctic Ocean: Southern Knipovich Ridge | collected 2010 | reverse complement strand
CCCGAACAGTTCGCTCTCAAGCAACGTCTCTGGAAGGGCTGCACAGTTGACGGCTATAAAAGGCCGATCGCGACGGCCCGACTGCTGGTGGATCATTCGGGCGGCAAGTTCCTTACCGGTTCCGGTTTCGCCGAGCAGCAGCACCGTGGCTCTCGAAGGAGCGACCTTTTCGATCAGTTGCGTCACCTCGCGCGTTGCGGAACTCTGACCGACGAAGTGCGCATCGGTCCGCCTGAAGTCTCTCAGGCCGATGTTCTCCCGATGAAGTCGCTCATAGAGTTGCGAATTTGCGATCGATATCGCGGCAAGGTTCGCAAACACCTGCGAAAGCTGTAGGTCTTCATCGTCAAACGTCTCGCTGTGCAGCGGATTGAGTATCTCAACCACGCCGAGGACCTCGCCCTTGTTGATCAGCGGGGCAGCGATAACGCTGCGGGTCTGAAACGCGGTCTTGCTATCGATGCCCTTGTAGTGCGAGTGCTCCTTGGTGACGTCGTTGATGATTTCGCCCTTGCGGGTCTTCATGACCTTGCCCGATATGCCCACGCCCGCATCGTATTCCATCCCGACAAGCTGGCTGGAACGATCGCCCACCGCTGCGCGGAAGACCTGCTTGTTTCGCGCAGGATCCATCATGATGACACTCGATGCCTCTGCCCGCATAACAGCGGCTGAAGCGCTGGCGATAGCCTGGAGGGTTTTATCCAGCGATTGAGCGGAGTTGATAGCCGCCGATGCGTCGACAAGCGAGGCGAGAGCCTCAGGCGGAAAGTCCTTTGTGGTATTCATGCAGATTCATCCCTAAGCGGCGGTTGACTTGAGGTGGGTAATATTACCCTGTTTTTGTTCGCCCGTCAACACCGGCCCATCTATTATGTCGGTTGACGTATTTTCGATTTGCATCGATACTAAGGAGTGGAGGACGAGAGGACATATGGCTACGCGCGCCAATCAACTGATCCAGATGGCTACCGACGCAGGCAGGGAGATATTCGGAAACGATTTCGAACTGACCGTCGCCGAGCTGCGCTGCTGCCGCGCCGCTGCGCTGGGGCTGATCGCAGATTGCCGGATCGAAGGCGATAGTTCGCACGACCCGGCGACGGCCGCCAGTTGGGGTTCAGGGCGAACGATTCGACCGGAGATTCTGCGGTGGCTGTGCACTTGGCCGGCTGCCTGGGAACTCATCGACCCGCGGGGAGTGCAACTGTTCGCCGCCCGTATCGACGGTCAGTTGGATCTTTCGCACGTGGAGCTTGCCTTCCCTCTGGGACTATTTAGCTGCTACCTGGCAGGCCGCCTGGAAACGGCCGGACCGGGCACGCCCGGCCTTGCCGTCAGGCAAACTCTCATCGGCACGCACGGACCGCTGCAGGAGATCGATCGCCACTCGTCACTGGTTACCACCCTTGCCGACCAGCGTCAACGAATGAGCTTCTGGGATCGCATGAGGACAGCCACACTCCAAGCCGCCGACGCAGCCGACCGGCAAGCGAGTGATTCCACGCCCCGATGGCTGAGGGTGTTCGTAAGCGAGTTTGGGGCGTCACTGCGAAATCAGCAGCCCCGGTAAGCCCACCCGCCATTTCCAATTGACTTTCGGCTGTACCAGAGCTACCTTCCCCTTCCGCATACCCCGTAATCACTCATGCAAGGAGCAGCGAAACAATGAGAATCGTAATGATGGGCGTTCAGGGTTCGGGCAAGGGAACCCAGTCGAAACTGTTAGCCGAAAAGCTTAATCTCCCGCACATCTCCACCGGTGATCTGTTCAGGGCGAATATCTCCCAGGGAACCGAGCTTGGCGCCAAGGCCAAGGAGTATTCCGAAAAGGGACAGCTCGTACCGGACTCCCTGGTGATCGACATGGTCGCCGACCGCCTCAAGCAGGACGATGCCGCCAACGGATTCCTGCTGGACGGTTTCCCGCGAAGCGCCGTTCAGCTTGCGGCCATTGAGTACCTTGCCGACATCGAAAAGGCCGTCCTGCTCGAACTCGACGACGATACCGCAGTGCAGCGCCTGGGCGGGCGCAGCGAATGCTCAAAGTGCGGAATACTCTACGGCGCAAACAGGCCGCCCAAAGAGGCTGGCAAGTGCGACGAGTGCGGCGATTCTCTCAAGGAACGCACCGACGATAAGGACACAGAAGCAATCAAGGAACGCATCGCCGCCTACCACAGCGAGATCAACAATCTCGTACAATACTTCGAGTGGAAAGGCGTGCTCCGCCGCGTCGACGCCGCCACCACCGTCGACGAAGTGCTCGATAAGGTCCTTGCCGCTATCAAAGAATAATCGCAAGGCAACTCACGGACCTGCGAAAGCGACCGATTGATTCACATAAAAAAGAACGGCCTGCTGGCATCACGCCGGCAGGCCGAATTCATGCGCCTCCACATCCAGTAAGTTTATTAAAGGCTCCTTCTAGTTGGCAACGGCAACGTGATGGCTGCGATAGAATTTGCCGCCGAGCCTCTGTGTTGCGTTTGGTGTCTCCGAATCGTTGGCGAGTATCTTCGGCGAATCGTTTTCCGCGTCGATGAAGTCTTGCCCCAGCGAATCAACTCTGGCGAAGGCATCGTCGCCAATCTCGAAGATATCCGGCGCTCCGGGCAGGCGGCCGGCGTAATAGCCTCCCACAAACGCCGCCATAACCAGTATTGTTGTTATGAGCCTTATCATTTCCTATACCTCCACTGTGGCCCGCAAGCTTCGGGGCTTCCCTACTAGTGGAAATCTAAGATTCGATTTCAAACCAGGCAAGCTGCGTTGGGAAAATACTTCGCCTCCGTCTGTACCAAAAATGCCGGATTTGCTGATTAAGTCGACCTTGCCGTCTGCCGAAACACACAACAGGCAGATGGTCCGCATGTGATCATCTGTAGCCGCAAGGCCTAAGTAACTACTGACAGGACACTTACAATGTATGAAGACTTCTATCAACTGCGAACCGGACCGTTTAACCTCACCCCTGACCCCCAATTTCTGCTGCTGACGCCCCAGCACAACGAGGCGCTGACGCATCTCATGTATGGCATTAAGCAGCGAAAGGGATTCATCTGCCTGACCGGAGAGGTCGGCGCGGGCAAGACCACTCTCTGCCGCGCCCTGCTGGACAGGCTTGATGACGGATATCGCACTGCCCTTATTCTCAACCCGATGCTCACCGAGACACAGCTGGTCAAGTCGGTCCTCACGGAGTTCGGAATCGAGACAAAGCGGCTGGACCGGCTGCAATATCTCAACCTGCTCAACAACTATCTGCTGAAGGTCAAAGCCGACGGTGGCGACGCGGTCGTCATAATCGACGAAGCCCAGGACATGCCCGATAAAACACTCGAAATGGCCCGCCTGCTGAGCAATCTTGAAACCGAAACGCAGAAGTTGCTTCAGATCGTACTGGTCGGTCAGCCCGAATTGCGCGACAAACTCCGCAAGCAGAAGTTCCGCCAGCTTGCCCAGCGAATCACGGTGCGCTATCACCTCAACTGCCTCAATCGCCAGCAGACTGAAGATTATTTGCGACATCGTCTCGACGTGGCAAAAATTAATCCATACTCACGCGGCGTGGTGGAGTTTGATTCTGCGGCAGTAAATGAGATTTTCCGCTACTCAGGCGGCACGCCAAGGCTGATCAATGCCGTGTCCGATAAGGCGCTGCTTGCCGGCTATATTGACGGTGCGGGTACGATCAACAAGCGTCTGGTCCGCCTGGCGGTTCGCGAGTTGAAGGAGGCCGCATAATGTCTCTAATCAACGAAGCGCTCAAGCGTGCCGAAGCCGAAAAGAACGGAACACCCCTGCCGCGCCCTGAAGCATCGTCCACATACGGTACGGATCGTCTCGGACTTCGCAAAGCAAGCTTCCCGACGGGAAAGCTCATCGCCGTATCCGCCGTGGGGCTTTTCGTTGCATTGTCATCCTGGCTGGTGATGGATAAATTTTCGTCGTGGATCGCACCGCTGAGTTCGCCTGCAACTGCACAGGCAGCCGACGGGCAGCAGCGCCCTGCCGCCAACCCGGCTGTTGGGCAACCGTCCCCAGTCGCCAGGCCTGATTTCGCGGATTCGCTCGCTCCCGCCGCCAAGCAGCTGAGCTCAAGCGATTTCAAGCTCAGTGCAATCCTGCACGGGCCAAGCGGAGCGACCGTGATAATCAACGGGCAGTTCCTGCAGATCGGTTCGACGATCGAAGAGGCAACCGTCGTCAGCATCGGCCAGCACAAGGTAATACTCGACGCAAACGGGCGGCGCATTACACTGCAGATGTGACCCAGCGGCGAGAGCAGCATTGTTCGCATCCAATCCACCCCGGAGCAGAGGGCGGACAATTCACCATCAATTGCACGGTTGGGCAAGAACCAATCAGGACTCGTGTAATCTCTGCCCCTTTGGGGCGTATTCTCCCGGCTTTCCAGCAGGCAGGTTCTTATTGTAGAATGTTCGTAGAATCCGCCGGCCACACACACAGGAGAGCATCATGTTTCTGGCTACGCAGTATTACCGTCCGCCGTTCCCGCAGAAAGCCAATTGGAAAGACGACATCTCAGCCATGCGGGATGCCGGATTATCCGCCGTGCAACTGTGGGCTGTCTGGGGATGGATCGAGTCCGAACCCGGCGTGTTCAACTACGACGATTACGACAAACTGATAACGCTCGCCGACAAAAAAGGCCTCGATGTCGTACTGAGTACGATAGCGGAGATTCACCCCTTCTGGATTCATCGTCTGGCCCCGGATGCACACATGATCGACCATCGCGGAGCAAAGGTGCAATCGTTCACGCGTTGCGAGTGCATCGTCGGACTCACCCCCGGAGCGTGCTTCGATCATCCCAGGGTCTCCGAACTGATGGGCGGGTTCCTGGGCGACATCGCCTCGCGATACGCAGGAGCTAAGAATCTCATCGGATGGGACTGCTGGAACGAGACGCGATGGAACGTCAGTGCGAGCGGATTCGTCTGTCACTGCGAACACACGCTGGCGAGTTTCCGCAAGTGGCTGTCCCAACGACACGGCGGACTGGACGGATTAAACAAGGCATGGGCGCGGCGATACAGTTCGTGGGGCGACGTTTATCCCGGGCGCGAGCCGAAGCTGCTGTGCACAGAGAGCGTCGAGTTCCTGCGGTTCATCACGTGGCGGGCGGCTATGCACACGAAGTTCCGCTACGATACGATCCGCGCATCCGATCCGAAAACGTTCATCAGCGCCCACTGCGGGCAGCCTGCGATTAAGTCTGCGGGCTTTGACCACGAGCAAGCACTCTGCCGCGGAGTAGATTCCGACCTGGCAGATCAACTCGACGGATATGGCTCGTCGCATTTCCCGGCATGGGAGAATATAGACGCATCCGAACTCGGTACGCGGATGGAAGCTGTCCGCTCGGCGTGCCAAGGCAAACCCACCTGGGTAAGCGAACTCCAGGGGGCAGGTGCACGGCACGGCGTGGGCGTAACCAAAGCAGTCCCCGGCGATGTGCAGCAGCGATGGGTCTTCCAGGGAATGGCCCGCAACGCCAAGGGCGTGATCTTCTGGTGCTGGTCAGACGAGAAATTCGGCAGTGAATCGAGCGGGTTCGGCATAAGTGGCTGGGACGGTCAGGCAGCCAGCCGAATCGCCGCGATGAAGAAGACCGCCAAATTCATCAAGGCCAACGAAAAACTCATCGACGATTACAAAGTCGATCCACCCCGCATCGGCGTGCTGTTCACGCCGGACAACTACCTGCTGAACTATTCCGACAGCGGGACGGACGACAAGATGGCAGCCGACTCGGTCATCGCCTACGCCAGGCTGATGGAGCGAATCCACATACCCTACGAGATCGTCGAAGCCCGCCATCTCGACGTACTGGACACACTCGACGTGCTCGTCATGCCCTGGTCGCTTATCGTCCCCAAACAGACGCGGCAGGCGATCGTGAAGTTCCTCAAACGTGGCGGACGAATTCTCATCGAAGCCGAGTGCGACGCGTTCGACGAGCAGGCGATTTATCGTCATCCGGACAAGCGGCCTTTCATGAAGGCGATGGGCGTTCACGACCTGGGCAGGCGGAAACTCGAAGATAACGCCACGCTTACCGTTGAACTCGGAGAGCAGCACATCGATCTGCCGATTGCAAATTTCGCAACGCCGCTCAAAGTGCTCACCGGCACGAAAGTGCTCGCCGTCGACGAACATGACCAGCCGCTGATGGTCAGACGAAAGATCGGCCAGGGTGCTGCGTACATACTGGGAAGCTTCGCCGGCAGAGCGTACTTCAACGAGCAAAATGAAGAGCTTGAAAAACTTATCCAGTTCATCTGCGACGATGCGAGCGTAAGACTCGACATCGACGTGCAGGCTGACGATGGAATGGACGAGATCACATGGCGTCTCGGTAGATCGGGCAAGACAAACATGCTCTGGCTGATAAACGACGGCGACGAGCGAGAGGTGACAGTGACAGACCAGGCGAAGCGGTTTTCAAAAGTCACGGCAGTTACGGAACTGCTGGCCAAACGCAAGCTGCCTATCACTGACAAATCCTGCAACGTTGAATTACCCGCAGGCGGATGCGCGGTGCTCTGCTGGTAACAAAAAGCCCACACATAGTTATGCATGGGCTTGGGTATGTAATCAATCTTCGTGGAGATTGACGCTGTTTTCTTTTGTGGGTTGCTACTTGTTCACGTCTGCGTCGGCGGCTTTGACCTTCTCAGCCTGATCAATCTTGTGCTGGACAAGTTTGGCGGCGATATCGCTATCGGCGACGCCGAGGATTTCCGCTGCAAAGATAGCTGCGTTTGTCGCACCGGCCTTGCCGATTGCCATGCATGCCACGGGGATTCCAGGCGGCATCTGCATCGTGCTCAGCGCCGCGTCGATACCGACCAGCGGCCCGGAATTGATCGGCACGCCCACGACCGGAAGCGTGGTATTGGCGGCCATCACTCCGGCAAGGGCTGCACTCATGCCCGCTGCGGCGATGATCACCTTCAATCCTCGGCCGATCGCACCGGCGGCAAACTCGTGCGCCACATCGGGCGTCCTGTGGGCGGAGATAATCCGCAGCTCATAGGCGATCCCAAACTTATCCAACTGCTCGCAGCATCGTCGCATAATATCCAGATCGCTCTGGGAACCCATTACTACGCCAACAACCGCTTTGCTGTCTGCCATCTTCAATCCTCATAACATACGTTTAGCCGCCATCGGAATGACGGCGATTAAATTCCACATAAGTATCTACCTGAGAAGCTACCGAAAATCAAATGCGACTTTAATGGCTTCGTTCGGGCCTTTGTTGAGTCCGACGGCCATGGCGCTGCGATAATCTTCGATCCTGAAAGTGTGCGTCAGTAACGCACCAACGGTGAGTTTGCCGGCGACCATCATTTCGTGGACGAGTTTGAACGTATCAATTCGCCTGCCGTCGTGCGATTCGATCTGCCTGCCAAACGCGCCGGTTACCGTAAGCTCGGTGAACCAGAGCGGCGTGAGTTCGAGTTTCCCACCGCTGCCGGTGCCCACAAGCACAACCTGCCCTCGCGAGCGGGTCCACTTTAGCGACTCGTTGAAAGATTGCGCCGAACCGACGCAATCGAATACAACGTCATACCCGCCCGAGAGCATGCAATTACCGAAACGAACCGTCTTAACCGTCCCGCCGGTAAGCTCTGCGATCCGATCGAAGCGGTCTTTCTTGCCAGCAGGGAGCCTGACGAAATTATCAGCTCCCATGCCCCCCGCTATCTCTTCGAGATAGGATGCGCGATCTATCGTATCGATCCTTCCGGTGAACCCGATCGCCCGAAGCGATGCGATCAGCCCAAGCCCGAGCACGCCCGCTCCGTAAACCAGAACCTGACTGGCTCCGGACAAATTCGCCCGAAGCGATGCATGCAGCGAGCAGGCAACCGGATCTGTCAGAACGGCTATCTCGTCGAGAAGCTCATCGGGAACTGCAAGCAACTGACTTTCGTGAGCGACGAAGTATTCACTGAACGAACCGCCCGTAACAGAGTTGTAGCCGATGGACGAGCCCGGTGGCAGAGCGGATTCGCCTTCGCCATCGGCACCGAATTTTTCACACGCGCCGTAATCGCCGGCAGCGCAATTTGCACACGCCGGTTCAATGCCCCGAACCACACAGCAGAGTGTCGGATCGACACAGACTCGCTTGCCCAGCCACGAACTGTCCACGTCCGGGCCGATTTCGTCGACGATGGCGACGTTCTCGTGCCCCAGCGCCATTGGCATGGAACTGTAAGCCTGCAGGATCGAATCGGGGGGCTGCTTCTGGGCTAACAGCGCCAGATCAGTCCCGCAGATTCCGCCCATCAGCGTCTTGAGGCGAACCCATTTGCCTCCGGGCAGTTCCGGTTGAGGCACATCGCGGAGTGTCAGTCCGTTCATGGACCCGGTCCGGCAACCAGGCCAGATGCGATGCAGCAGCATGCACGCAGCCCAGCCTGCTGGTTTGACGTGGTAATATACGCCCTTCATGGAGATACTGATAACCACAAGCTTGGCCAATGGAAAGCATCATTTTCGCCAGGCGGACGGAACTATCATGTAATAGAAGGCTATAGTGGAGTTGAAATGAACGGAAGACGGATCGGTGGAGCATTCGCAGCGGCTGTGATTATTGCGGCAATGATACCGGGCTGCCAGAAGCCCGTGAATTTCCCCGAGGTCTCCGACGCGGCAGCGGCCACCAGGGCAGGCGCGGCGGGCGCCTATGACGCTGACCACGATGGGGTGATCGAATTTTTCACCTTCGCCGACGCAACCGGGCGCATAGTGCGGATCGGTTATCACGCTGGGGAGGACGGCAAGGCCGCGCGAATCGTCGATCTCGACGCGATACCGATTTCCCGCTGCAGGCACCTGGTGCTGATGCTCGACGGATTCGGCTACGACGTTATCGCCGAGCACTACCGCAACGGCGGCCTGCGTATGTTCCATCCGCCATCGCTCGTCATTACGCCCTACCCCTCGATGACCGACGTATGCATGCAGGACATCATCGGCAGCATGGCCTGCCGCGCCATCGAAGCGAAATACTTCGACCGCAAGACCAATCGGCTCAAAGGCGGATCGGGCGATTATCTTTCGGGCGTCAACGAGCCGTATAACAAGGTTCTGCACTACCGAGCCGACCTGCTGTGGGACGCCATCGGATACATCGATCCGTGGGCAGTATTCGGCAAGGAAGCCAACGACGCCAAACGCGTTTTCGATAAGGCCGAGACCCAGGACATGCTGGCCTACTTCGTCAGCTCGGCTGGGGTGAGCACGGCAATGGGCAAAGAAGGTCAACTCCGCGCGCTTAAGATTATCGAGCGATTCGCCAACCAGGTCGTCTACGAAACCAACGGCCTGACAAAGGTGACGCTTCTGTCCGATCACGGGCACAGCTACACGAATGCGTCCAGAATTGACATTGAGGGATTTCTGGGCGGACGGAACTGGCGACTTACCGACAGGCTGGCCCGCGACCGCGACGTCGTGCAGATAAGTTTCGGTCTGGTGACGTTCGCGAGCTTTGCAACAAACTCACCGTCTGAACTCGCCGCGGACCTGATCGAATGCGAAGGCGTGGAACTGACCAGTTACGCCGACGGAGATGTGGTAGTAGTTCGCTCAGCCGACGGCCAGGCCACCATACGCCAGAAGCAAGGCCGCTACAGTTACGCGCTGGATTCCGGCGACCCGCTGGCGATCAAAGATATTCTCGCCAAACTGTCCGCCGATAGCGAAGGCTACTACTCGCCCGACGATCTGCTGGCAGCTACGGCGAGCCACGAGTACCCCGCCCCGCTGGAGCGGCTGTGGCGTGCCCATTTCGCGTTGGTATTGAATCCGCCTGACGTAATAGCGTCACTGGCGAATAACAAATTCGCAGGCCTGAAATCGTTCTCCGGATCGGTAGACATTGCATCGACGCATGGTTCGCTGAATTACTCCAACAGCGCGGCGTTCATCATGTCCACGGCTGGGCGGCTTGGCCCGCTAATGCGCAGCAGCGACGTGCCTGGGCAACTCAAAGAACTGACGGGCAGGGATTTCCCCTCTGGCAAGTAGACTACTCGCTGATGCTGTGACAGACCGCCGCCAACTAGAGCATGGTGTCGACAAACAGTTGCAGCAGTATTCCTACGGCGATCAATGACATGATGTATGAAGGTGCGACAAGACCGAAATACATCCTCATGTTGTGCTCCACGTCGTTGGTCTTGGGTTTTACCTTCAAGAGCCCCAGCGGTATGCAGAACAGACACGCAGCCCCAATTATCACAAAATCGACGATCGATTCCCGCGTGTATATATTGTAACCCGTTTCCGTGTCAGACATGCTTTCGACGCGGTTGAATATCCTGCTTGCAATCACGGTAATCTGTCCGCCTTCGAGCATCTGCTCGTAGACCATCCTGCTGACAGGCTGTTCGAACCTGCCTGTATAGATCATGCACTGACCGTCGCGATTGTACTTATTCTGGATAGATTGGTGCAGCGTCTTGGGCACCATCAATACGTCCATGATAAGCAACCCTGCCGTAGCCACGGCGATCATGCCCATGATTTTCATCGGAGTCATGTATCCAGACTTGATCGGATCGCTGTGCATGAGATACCCGACGTAGAGCACGAGTATCAGAGCTGCGGGCGTCAGGCATGTGACAAGAAAAACCAGCGATAGCGGCGCTTCGACGCACATGTACAGAACCGAGCCTGTGAGCAAAGTTCCGGCCACCAGCACGCTGGTGACCAGCAATACGCTGAAACGGGTAAGTGTGATTGTCTGCGGCATGATTAGGTCCTCGCAAGAGCAGACCAATCGGCCGGTTTTCTCACCGGACGATCTGGCATCCTTATGTCCTTACCCACAACATAAGATACCTATTTGCTTATGACAAAAATTGCCAGGTCGGCATTCAGGTTGGGATCGTCGTAAACTTCCGCTCCCGCCTCGCTATCAATCATAAGTTTCCTGCTCACCTTGATTTGTCGGTCCTGGCAGAACTGTTCAAAATCCTTAATCGTCAGAAATCTTATATTCGGAGTATTGTACCATTCGTGCTTGAGCACACCGGCGGCGAGCGGTGCACGACCATCGACGATGAGCATGTTCCTTAGTTTGAAGTACCCGAAGTTCGGGAAAGTCACGATCGCTCGCCTCCCGATGCGCAGCATGGAATTGACGACACCTTCGACATCCTTGATCGCCTGCAGGGTAAGCGAGAGCACCACGAAATCGAATTGCTCGTCGGCGAAGTAGTCCAGAGGATCGTCCAGGTCGCCCTGCACCACATCCAGGCCACGCTCGACGCAGGCGACGACCTTGCCCTCGTCGAGTTCCACGCCCAGTAGGCTCTCGTGCCCGCGCTGGCGGAGCCTGCAGAGCAGTTCGCCCTCGCCACAGCCCAAGTCGAGTATGCTGTGAGCGGGCTTGGATAGTTCGACTATCAGATCATAGTCCAGGCGCTTTTCAGTCGACGGCTCGGATTGGCCTGCCATCGCATCGCGGTCATCGTCGAGACGCTGATTCTCGAGAAAGCCCCTTACCAGACTGCCGTATCTCTCGGCATCGGCTTCGAGCAGGAAAGCGTCATGCCCGCAATCGCTTTCTATGTCGCAGTAGCTGACATGCTTTCCACAGTCGATCAGCGCATCGACGATCTGCTTCGACTGATACGGCGGGAAAAGCCAATCACTCGAAAAACTGACTATCAACCATCGGCAGAGGCTGCCACTGAGCGTATCGCGCAGTTCCTGGTCCGTCGTACCAAGATCAAACAGGTCCATCGCCATCGACAGCGTAAGATAGCTATTGGCGTCGAAACGCTCGACGAATCTCTCGCTCTGGTAGGCAAGATAGCTGCCCACCGAGAATTTCTTCTCGAAGGCCGTAGCCACGTCGCGAGGCTGATGGCGGTCGGACTCGAACTTGTCCTGCATCGCCTCGTGCGAAAGATACGTGATATGCCCCAGCATGCGAGCGATGGCCAGCCCGACCACCGGACCGGTCACACTTTCGTAATACTGACCGTCCTGAAAATCGCGGTCCTGCAGAATTGCGTTGCGTGCGACGACGTCAAACGCCAGCGCCTGGCTGGTAAGCCGCGGCGAGGTAGCTACGGGCATCACACTGCGGGTCCTGTCCGAGAACTTCGCTCCCCAATGCAGGGCATGGTGCCCGCCCATCGATCCGCCTATGACGGCCAGGAGCTTGTCGATACCGAGATGATCGACGACCCGCTTCTGCACGCGAACCATATCGTCCACGGTTACGGTCGGAAAATCGCGGCCGTACGGCTTGTCGGTAGCGGGATTCAGACTGTTGGGTCCGGTAGTACCGCGACAGCCACCAAGTACGTTCGGACAGATGACAAAGTATTTGTCCGTATCGATGTACTTGCCCGGTCCCACGCCGAGTTCCCACCAGCCTGGTTCGTCGTCAGCATCGTGCGAAGCAACGTGCGAATCACCGCTCAGCGCGTGGCAGATCAGCACGGCATTGTCCTTGCGATCATTCAGCTTGCCGTAAGTCTCGAAGACCACCTTCACGCCATCAAGCTCACCGCCCAGTTTCAGTGCGAGCGGTTTATCGAACGTGACGCTGCGGGCATAGGTCAGCGGCTGGGCGCTGCGGCAGGAATCGCTGCTGTCAAAAATATTTTCACTCATCGGTCACCTCAACATCAAAATGCAAGACACGTAACTCTGACATGACACCTGAGAGCGGCGCAGCCGTTATCTGATCGGCTACCAAGGGAAGGATGAAAAGGTCTTTGCGCGGGCAAGCACACACGAGGCGAGTTTCATTGCCCTGACACTCAGGCCACATCGTTCCATTACAGGCTGGCTGCGGCACCTTATCCGGATTAATGAGTAGCCCGAACAGGTTGCCGTGCGGTCATCAGGCCAGGACCCTCGCGCACTCTCGATGCCTAATAAACAGTATACACCGCACCAGGTGAGCGTCAAGTCATTAGCGCACGTCAGACTATCCCCGTACGTCAGGACCATCAGAATTGCTGTTACAGAGCTCTAGAGACGGAAGTTGGGCCCGTTGAGGCTCTTGACCAGCCAGCGGTCACCACGCTTGACCCACGTTATGTCCCAACTGAGAGGAGATTTGGCGTTCTCCTTGCCGTAGATGATCCTCGTTCTACAGTCCATCTCGGCGGTGTCACCGTTGATCTCGACCTCCGCGCTGGAAAACTTTATCTCAAAAACACTATGCTGCTGAACTTTTGACTTGGCGGTGCTTGCGATCGTGTCCTTGCTGATTTGCCTGTCCAGAATCCTGCCATGAAAATTCTCATCGACGTGCGGAAGGATCCGATCGTACTGCTTGTCCTGAACGAACTGTGCGATATCCCTGGCCGTTGCTTTGATTATCTCGCGTTCGGTCACCACCAGGTGCGCCACCACGCCCACAATTCCGCCAATGGTAATTGGCACCAGCATCGCCAGCAGAAGCTTTCTGTTGCGGCTGGTAATCCAGAATACGCCGAAAATAAGCGTTATGAATCCCAGGACGATGTAAATCGACAGCGGTCTTTCGAATAACAGCTCAGCCATGTGTGTCTCCCGAGTAATCGACATCCCTTGAACTGCGCCAAGTCAAGCTACCGCACCGATTGTACAGTCAGGCGCGCGGAAGCTAAAGTTTTCTACCGGATTGAGGCGATAATCCTTCCAGATTGGACTTATGACCAAGAGTAAGAAAACCCCGGAAAAGTTGATGCGAATCGGCGAAGTCGCTACGGTAGCGGGCCTCAGCACGCAGACCATCGAGTATTACATCATGCTGGGCATGGTCCGGCCCATTCGCCGGAAAGACTCGCGAAACAGGTACTTCGACGCAAAGCATATTCGCCGCGTCAAACTCATCCGCAAGCTCAACCAGAGCGGATACACGCTGCGCGACATTCGCGAAACATATCTCAAGGATAAGTAAGTTCGCCGATAACTCCCTTTCGCATGATTGCTGCGATGCTTAGAATGGCGGGCGTATGGCTAAATCGTTCGTACAAGTTTCGCTGGCGACCAAGCTCCGAGTTCTATTCGGCGTGGCGGTACTCTGCACCATTACCGTCGCTGTCGGGATACCTTGGATGTTCATGGAGTTGCTTGCCGAGCAGGGACTCGAGCGTCCGGCTGCTGAGTTGACGCGACTCAGGCTCAACGAATGGCTGATCAAGCACCAGGACGACAAGAATCACCCATCGGTCGTAGCCAAACTCTACCTGCAAGACCGCCAGCTCGAAGGACGCACCGGACCGTCGTTCATCCCCCTTTCGGCGGATCTGACGCCCAGGCAGCAAGTCGACGGGGCAACCAGGCGGGCACTCAAAGCGTTCGTCGGAAGGCCCGGGAAGAAACTGGCCATTATACCGACTGAAGACGAAGACGGCCGCGAGGTCTACCGCTGCTTCCGTGCGGTCCGCGTAAGCAGCACCTGCCTGAGTTGCCACGGTCAGTCCGCGCCGGTTCACATGCAGTTCCAGCCCGGACAACTCACCGCCCTGGTCGATTTGACCATGCCCGGTGTGGATATCTCCAGCCCGCTGGTCTGGAAGACTCGCGTTGCGTTTGTATTCGGCGGTGCTTTGGCGGTGCTCATCGCCACGGTGATTTTTGCGCTCATAACCCATCGCCTGATCCTGAGACCTCTCCGTTCGCTTCGCAACGTAGCCGATCGGGCCACCGAAGGCGACCTGGCCGTCCGCAGCGACGTCGATACGGGCGACGAACTCCAGAGGCTCGGTGAGAGCTTCAACGAAATGCTGACCGCAATTACCGATCAACACGGCAAGCTGCGACAGGCCAACAGGGCGCTTGACCTGAAACTGAGCGAATTGGCCGAGGCAAACGTTACGCTCTTCCAGGCAAACAAGGTCAAGAC
>SDBT01010557.1_pt1 | contig 14905 bp, 15 predicted proteins | sample 2277101 | NCBI WGS metagenome assembly SDBT01 (sample SAMN10404973, study PRJNA504765) | marine sediment metagenome | isolation source: marine sediment core GS10_PC15, 103 cmbsf | place: Arctic Ocean: Southern Knipovich Ridge | collected 2010 | reverse complement strand
AAGTAAAGATTAGAATATTAAAAAAATTATTCTATATTAAATGAGTTATTTTAGAATCTATTATGAGTAAAGAAAATTCAACAAATCACAGAAAAACAACTACCATTCAAATATCGCTTAAAACTAAAGAATATCTGGATAAGTTAAAGGAAAAAGAACAATTATCCAGTTATGATACAGTTATACGAATTGTGCTGTTAAATTACAAATTATTTAAAGAATTGAGTAGAGAAATAAAACCAGAATAAATGTGTATTCTCATGGACAAAACTAAAATTGTTTATACAAGTATTAGTAAATCTCACATACATGTATAAAGTAAATTCAATTTAGATATAATAAGCATATTAAAAAACCTTTATTCTACCAATTGCTTTTTTATAATCACTTAAATCTTTTACTTCAACCGCAAATTTTGATAAAAATTGAGGAATTAAAATCTTAATATTAGGTTCAATGTTTCTGCTGTATTTCTTAGCTTTTCATAAGTTTCAGGTAATAAATAACATCTAATTTTTCCTCAGTAATCGCCCGAATGTCCATAATATTTCAAATATTCTTAATAAATTTTAACTAATATTCTCATTATAATTTGAAAAATAAATGCTAAATTAATCTTTTTTTATCCAATCTTGAATTGCTATCTTAACTGATCGACTCATCTCTTGCGAGAATTCTGATCCAGTTTTACGCAGATAATAATCTTGTCCTAAATTTTCGGCATTTTTAACATATATTTCCTTTTCAAAATGGTGAAACATCTCAACAAAATCTTTTGCATTAAACCGTTGATATGAATCGGTAAAATGGATGAATTTTTTCGGAAATCGTAGCTTAAGTATTCTCTTTGATAGGTCTTGCTTAGGATATCCAAAACAGAGCATAGCAATAGGAAAAACCCAATTAGGAAGATTGAACATTTCACGATGTATTTCAATATTTTCTACTATGTCTCCTATATAACAAGAACCGATTCCTAGTGATTCTGCAGTGATCACAGCATTTTGAGCAGCAATTAAGGCATCACAGCATGCGAGTAATAAATCTGATTCATCCGGGGTACGATATACTATTTTATGTTTAACGCAGATTTCTGGGACACTAGATACAGCGTAATAATCATACCAACGTTGCATGTCTGCCAAAAATATTAGCACTAAAGGTGCTTTTGCTATATGAGGCTGATTATCACAGGTTTTTACTAATTTTTCTTTTTTCTTTTGATCTTTTACTTCAAGAATTGAATAAAACATCATATTACCCGCAGTAGGAGCACGTATAGCACCATGAATTATTGCATCAATTTCATTTTGAGATAATGGTTTCGGTTCGTAAGCTCTAACAGTGCATCTGTTATTAATTACTTTCATTACTTCATTAATCTTTTCTACTTCATTCATAAATCATCACATAATATCATAATATACTTGGTACAAATAGATGTTAATAATTCAAAAATTTTTATTTAAATTAAACCGATTAAGATTACACAAATTATTAAAATAAGAATTCTAACTATGTTTTTAAAAAAAAAATTCAAGAGCTACAAGAGTAATAATAAAAGAGATCTCTTAAAAACGAAAGAATAATTCATAACGTTACAACAAGAGATCTAGAATCATTCTATTACGATTTGGTCTCGATTCCAATAAATCAAACTGTAAATTTTTATAATATTCTATTGCACTATCATAAGCCTCAACATAAATGATTCGACACCCTGAATAATTGGTGATTTTATTACCAAGAGAAATCGCATGTTGCACTAAAATTTTTCCCAATCCTTTTTCTTGAAATTCAGTATCAACTCCGAGTTGACCAATGCATATTCCCGGTACTCGAAACTCTCTTTCTTGATCAGGTAATTTAAAAAATAAATGAGAGCAAAAAATAGCAGAATAAGCGATGATTCTTCGATTTTTATGAATTATAAAGATTTTTGTTATTTTTTCTTTTTCTTGAGAACTTGCTTTCTGTTTTAAATAGTCATTAACATCCTCATTCCCACACTCAAAAGTCTCAATATTAAATTCATCATTATAAGAAGTTATGATTGATTTGTTCATGAATCGCCAAATTAAATGTCAATATCTAATTCTTTAGAAAGCTCAGGTTCAGGAAATCGTTTTAATGCTTCCTTTATCATCAATTTTCTTTTTGAATCGGATTTTTGATTGAAAATAAGATCATACAGACGAATGGCCGCATTTCCTGTAATCTCCTCTTCATGCAACTTAGAATTTTGAGTTATTAAATCTGTTGAAATATTTCTGTCTTTCTTTTTTTCCTCTCTTATATGGGAGTCAATCACGTTCTCGTGGACATTATCATGGTCAGCCATTTTTTAATTTTCCCTATTTCTTATTTCTTTCAAAAATATCAATATAATAGTATCGATACAACAATAAATAGTTTTTCTAACAGAATCTTAAAAAAATCATGTTATTGAGAAAAAAAAAGAGTTAATAAAATTTCATCTTCAAATCTTTTTACGGTATTTTAACTCTCGTAGTCTTTTAGTATATCACCAAAGAGTCTTTTTACAGCGTCAATACGACTCTCTTCGCCAATTTGTTCGACATCTTTCAAGCTAATAGCCTCTTTTGGGCATACTAAGATGCATTGGGGCTCTATTTTTCCGCTCTCTTCATCAATATATTCTTCCTTCATGGATTCGCAAAGATCACATGTTATCGCTTTTTGGGTGGTCATATGTAGTGACATTACTCCAAAATCGCATGCGCGGATACAATAGGCACATCCGTTGCACTTATCGTCATCTACAATGATGGAGCCATCATCAGCTTTATCTAAAGCCTTTTCTGGGCAGCTGCGTACACAAGGGGCATCTTCACACTTTTGACAAGCAAGTGCAACATTTAATACAGGTTCAATTCGAACTCGATGGATTCGAGTATTCATAGGATTGAATTCACCATCATGCACAAAAGAACAAACACTTTCACACGTTTCACAACCTGTACAGAGATTAGGGTCTACGATGATAAAAGAATGTACGTTTTTCTTGACAGACATTTTATTTCTTCTTACCTCCTTTTGTTTTCAATTTGCTAATAACAACAAAAATCTAATTCAAGTTTTTTCAAAGTTTCATCTGTAGGTAATAATTTCCATTTGATATTTTTTGGCTGTATTATTGTTTGTGAATCTAATAGTATTTTACAATTATTATGAACATATAAATATAACTTTTTCACCAATTAATAATTAAAATAAAATTCAAGAAAAAAGAGGGGTAAAATAAAGGGCTTTTCAATTCTTACAATATCAAGTGAGACGAGGAATTAAGTAGAAGTCTAATTGAAGAATGGTAATAAATAAATCATATTCAGAAGATGTATATCAAAATAAAAAAAGTGAAAAATTTCTCTTCTAAACACTCTTCCCTTTTGTTGAGAACTAATAAATATTTATATTAACAATTATATTATACACAATGATGGACATGACTCAAGTAAAAATAGATAAGGAGTATTTAGCTCAATTAGTAGATTTCAAATTAAATCGCTTAAGAAAAGAAATTGAGAAAATTTTAGAAAAGTGGAGATATACTTCTTCTAATAAATTCTTAGAAGATGCTAGAAATGGGACAATTTCTGAAGCAGAAGAGGAGGCAATAATCCTAAGAAATCTTGGAGATGAAATTGATAGATTAGAACATCAAAAATCCATCTGGCTAAATCAATAATGAAAGCAAATGAAAAATTAACAATCGCTAAAAATATTCTTGAACAACATATATCAAAAGAAATAAGTTCAATATCAATAGATTTTAATTATCAACAACTTCACATTGTTTTCCATGATGGGATTAATCTTTACATTGTATATAATAATTATGGAGAATATAGCTACTCGATTATTTTCTCAAAATTAGAATTAGATAGATGTAGATTTGATAATTACGATAATTGTTGGGATGTTTCTAGTCGGCCCCACCATTTCCATCCTTGAAAAACAAAAGACGCTATTGAGAGCACTATGAGGGGAGTCCCTGATCAGGATATTATTAGACTAATAGAATTATTAAAATCTGGAAAATTAAAAGAAATTTGAATTCAATTACCTTAGTAAAAAAAACATTAATACTAGGTTTTCCAATTTGTTCAACAAATTTTAAATCATATTCAGAAGATGCTTATCATATATTGCTATAGCTATAATAAATGAGATGGACTTTCTTTTAAGTTGGAATTTTAGGCATATTGTGAGAAATAAAACAAGGGATATTGCGCAACTTTAACTGTAGACATGGTTTGGAATCCGCTTCAAAAACACTGGATCTGCATCAATTGCTATAATTCTTATTACAAAACAGAAGATCAAAAAAAAAATTTGCAAGAAATACTTGAACAAGGGGATCGAACTTTTAATGAATGGATCTCTAAACAGATTAAGAATGATTGATTAATTTCTCTGACTTAATTTTATAATATTTTTATTTTAAATTGTATAGTTTGTTGCAAAAAATTTTTTTAATTAAAAAAAAAATCGAGAGGTAATTTGAGTTACTTCTTCTTACCGCCTTTTGGTTTCAATTTGCCAATAACAAAATCTAATCCAAGTTTTTTTAAAGTTGCATTTGTAGGTATTCCTGTCTCTTTATCCCAGCTTCTTGCTTCATAATAGCCAGAAAGTAATTTTTGAAAACCATCTTCCTTTAAGGTCACACCTTTAGCTGGTCCTTTTGTATGCGCCATTTTAAAGAATCTCTCTGGAGGATGGTCATCTGCTCTTGTCCAACCTTCTCTGATGTTAAAACACTTTGATAAATTAAGTATTGCGGCACCTCTTTGGAGCATTAATTCCTCTGTCATGGGGATACCAGTTACGAGCTCATATGCTTTTGCCATTTCAGCATCGTTTTCATAGATACCTCGTGTAAATTTACAAATGATAAAAGAATCAATTATTGCATAAACATCTTCGACATCTTTTATAGCTTTTCCCCGCTCAACTGGTTTGTCATAAGCGAACCGGTCAAATTTCCCTTTTGCGTCTAGTCCATATGCCCCGTTTCTCAAGTGACAAGCACCTCTAATAGAAACACTTTCTCCGACAGCGAATGAACTCATACCGTGAATATCGAAAGCAGGCATTTCTAATCCTTTTATGTGCATGCCATAAGTGCCAGCAGCTTTTCTTCCCATCTCTTCTAATTTCTCACCAGCGACTTTTGTTCCATGACCAAATACTTCTCCAGGAAAACCTTTTCCAAGAATCATTTCTTCAGTAAATCGTACTAGATTTTTTGATGAACCAAATGGAAGTTCATAACCCAAATCGGCTTTAGTTATGAGTCCATCTGTAAAGAGATCACAAGCCATAGCAGCAGTAACACCTCCGCTGATAGCATCTATTCCAAGATCATCACATAAGTTAATGCATTTGAAAACGGATGGCCAATCTGCATTTCCACACGCAGTTCCAAAACCATACAGAAGTTCGATATCGACACTTGCAATAAGATTTGGCCAATCAGCATGGTTTTTTGGAACTTTAGCTAAATGGTCACATGCAATTGAACATTGTGAACATGCTACTTTTTTAGCAATCCAATCTTGATTTAGTGTTTCTCCGGTAAATTCATTATTAGTAATTTTATCCCATGTACCTTCGCGATAATTGTGGGTTGGCATCATCCCAAGTTTATTATAACTTGTCAAACCCGCAGGTGTTCCTTGATCTCGATATTTAGCTGTTGCTGGTCCATTTGCTATTTTAATTAATTTTTTAGCGAACTTATAGAACTCTACAGGTTGAGCAACTTTTATTCCTTTAGTTCCTCGAAATACAACTGCTTTTAGGTTTTTAGACCCCATTACTGCGCCCATGCCAGTTCTTCCTGCTTGGCGATTACGATCATTTGTTATACAACCCATTCTACTCATTCTTTCCCCACCGGGACCAATTGTCATGACAGCCAGACGTTGATCTTGGAATTCTTCTCTTAACATATCTTCAGTTTCAAAGCATCCTTTTCCCCACACCTTTTTAGCTGATGCTAAATATCTATCATCATCATCGACAACTAGATAGGAAGGTTCGGGAGCTTTACCTTTAAAAACAATTGCATTTACTCCTGCTCGTCGGGCTTGAGCTGCGACACTCCCAGAAGAGATAGCCATTCCAAACATTCCTGTTAATGGAGATTTCGCAAATACACCGTATTTTGAACTCGTAGGTAGAAGGGTCGTTGGAAAGGGTCCTTGAGCATAAACAAAAATATTATCGGGACCTAACGGATCCACTCCTGGTTTTAATTCATCCCATAATATTTTAGCGCCGAATCCATATCCTCCAATCCAATTGCGGCAGAATTCCGTTGATAATTCAGTTTCTTCTATTTTCCCTGTAGTTAAATCAACATCAATTCGTTTTTGCGAGTAGCCATGAGCCGTATCAGGTACTTCTAATTCTTTTGATTTACTCATTTTTATCACAATTTATTTTGTGTATTAAAATTTTAATTTGATTTAATTTATGAAAAAATAGTGTGACAATATTTATTAGGTTAATTGTGAATTCTAAAAACCCTTAATAAAATTTCAAGTGGAAATGAAAATATCCAAGTCGGCTTCTTCTACTCTTAGTACTAAGATTTCTTCATGAATCTATAAATTCATTCAATGACTTAAGCACTCCATGCAGCATTAACCCATGGTGCGACAAGATAATCACCTGTTGCCATCCCATCTGGATAGATGCTAGACGGAATTACAATTTTAGATCCATCGGGTTGCCATTGAACCCATAAGGTATGACTATAAGGATACCCCTCAACAAGGTCATGGGAATTTGGCCACCACGCACCTCCTCCTGAGACCCCCGGATGGGGGTTAGAAGTTGTCCAAGTTTCCATGTGAGCAATAATATCATTTGTTTCCAACGATTGAGTTGCTACGATCACATCTTTTAGTCCATTAACAGCATCATAAGCTCCACATGCGGTATAAAGTGGTTCATGGCCCAATTCTGCGATAAATGCATCCCAAAATGGAATAGATAACGGTGTCTTAGCGGTTCTGTGTAATGTTTGCATAAGTGTTTCATATGCGGCTGAGTCTCCGCTAAGTCCCCAAAATGTATCTAATTGTGATTGAATATCAATACCGAAGATGACATACTCATATTCGTATTTTGAATATTGCTGCATCATCAGAACTCCACCTTGACCGGAAATTATGGGAACTACAATATCTGCTCCTTGTGATTCAAGTGTTTGTAAATGCGTATTCATATCTGCTGCACTAAGGGCAATCCGAAAAACCATAATCTATTAATCTATTGATTTAAGACCTCTTAAATCTTCTGAAAGGTCATTGAACCAAAAACGGAAGTTCTCATTGATTTCATTTATTTTTTTGATTAAAGAAGGGTTTTTATTGATTTGATCGAAAAATGAATCATCCATAGTAATGATACAATCACATATACAAATTGCAGTTGCAAAAATTAAGCAATCAATTGTATCACTATCAATTACTTTTAATTGAGATGCTAATTCAATAATTAATGGATTATCAATAAACGATTTTTCTGTAAGGAGTAAGTCGTTTTGAATGGCATCAATTCCAATCCTTATATCTTGTGGTGTTATTGTATTTTTTTGAGATGAGAGCTTTAATCCCTTCGCTGTGAGTTCAAAAATAGTTAGATTTGAGTAAAAATATTCATGAGACGTTTTGGATAAGAGATTAACCAAGACAGTTTGAGGAATATTTTCAATCCCGATTTTAATGAGGGGTAGAAAGTAAGATGTGTCAATTAGAATCTTCATACTTCATAATCCTCAGTCAATTCCTCCTTAAATTGTTTCCATGCATGATAACTTATTTTAGTTTTAGTCGGAGCATTCAATATTTCTTCTATGGAATGAATTTTTCTTACGATTAATTGATCCTGATGAATATATAATAAAATAGGCTGATGTGGTTCAAGTCCAAGCTTTTTTCTAATTTCCTTGGGAGGAAAAATTTCTCCTTTTGATCCAATTTTTAAAACTATTGTATCAGATTTAATTGTCATTATAATATAATTTATACTCGAAATATTTAAATTTTTCGAGTAAATTTGTATACTTTAATGTTCTATTTTAATTACCTTAAGACTAGAATTAAGATTAGGTTCTGAATCATATCATTTTGTAAAGTAATGAAAAAAAGAAATTCTTTTTATTTTACTTAATAATTAGCTAATACTTTGATAGCAGCAAGCTCTTTTATTTTAAGACGTTATAAAAAAAACTAAAATCAAGGTTTTTAATATTTAAAGCAAAAAGAGTAATTTTCCAATGAAGCTTACAAGATCGATAATCTTAATTTTATCTTTTAATTCTTTGTGTTCATTTAGATAACAATTTAGATGGGCTAAACACTTGGGACAGGCAGTAATTAAATATTCTGCGCCAGTATTAATTGCTTCATTTATTTTCTTCTCTTGTAGAACTTTTGATTCTTCACTGCAAGAAATATACGCAGATACTCCGCAACAATCAGCATCTTCTTTATTGTTTTCCATTTCAACTAATTCGACAAAGTAGATCTGCTTCAAAACCTCTCGAGGAGCATCATAAATATTACTCATCCTTCCAAGTCTGCAAGGATCGTGATAAGTCACTTTTAACTTATCTTGATTAGGGATCATCATATTTTCTAATATCTTTTCTTTTAGGATATATTCAGAAATATGGAAAATATTAAAATCAAAATCATCTCTACCTTTGAATAATTTCGGGTATTCATATTTCCATGTGTAATATCCTTCAGCACAATTGAAAATTATTGTTTTAACTCCTGCTTCTTTATACAAATTTACATTATAGTTTACTAATTTTTCAAAAGACTGTTTATCACCCTGCCATAGAAGATCATGACCACAACACTTTTCATTTGCTAATACAACTGGTTTTACGTTATTTTGGTTTAGAATTCCAATAGTACTTTTTGGAATATTTTGATAATCAATTGCGCTTTGAGACAGTAAGTTTCCTTGATCGCCATAATTACTAACCATTATACCAGAATCATCAGTGTTAAAATCTTCGAGAATTTGATCATAACTACAGCAACAATTACAATTTAGACACCTATTTGCTTCCTCGACTGCTTGTTTCTCGGAATAACCTAATTCAATTTCGTCAAAACATGAAAGACGCTGCGCTCCCGGCATAAAAGTCATATCTACACAATTTTTATCATCTATTTGCTTTTTCGGTATTGGAGATCGCTTTAAATTTTTTTTACTAATTCTTCCTTCTCTTAAATCAGCACCTCGGAAATATCGATCAATAGAATATGCAGCTTCTCTACCATCCCCAATAGCATCAACTGCGCACATTAATGAACTATAAATTATGTCACCTCCTGCAAAGACGCCTGGAATGCCTGTTTCGTAAGTCAATTCGTCAACAACAATTTTCCCTCTTTCAGTTTTTAATTGATTTCCAGTTGCGGCATTGATAGGTTCTAAATTAAGACCTTGACCGATTGCGATTACAACGTTATCAACAACAATTTTAAACTCTGACCCCTCAATTTTACTTAATGGTCTTCTTCCTGTTTCTGGATCTGGATCTCCCCATTCAATTTTATGACAATTTAAAACTAATTTTCCATTTTTTTCTCGGGTTATCTCTACTGTTGATGTCTCAAAATGATATTCCATTAGTTCTTGTTCGACATCATGAATATCTTTAAGCACATTTTTTAGAACTTCTTTTGGAACGATATCAACAAGATCTATTTTCGTAGCTCCTAATCTAAGTGCCGTTTCTCCAACATCTACTGCCACAGCTCCTCCCCCAAGAATCCCAAAAGTTTTCCCTTTAAATTCATTTGGATTTTTTACATAATTATATTTTCGATCAATCAGAAAATTAATGGCTACATCAACATTAGGTAAATCTTCTCCCTCCAACTTTAAAGTTTTTGGTACATATAAACCAACAGCAATAAAAACCGCATTAAAACCCTCTTTTTTAAGATTTTCAAGAGTAAAATCAGGACCAAATGGCTTGTTTAGTACTATTTCAACTCCCATGCTTTTTATAATATCTATATCATGATCAAGTGATTCATCTGATAGTCTATATTGGGGGACGCCATACCTTACTACTCCTCCGGTTTTATCACCTTTCTCAAAAATAGTTGGTTTATATCCCATCCTTGCGAGAAAATAAGCAGCAGATAATCCTCCTGGTCCAGCACCAATAATGGCAACTTTTTCTTTAGTCTGTTCTACTGGTTTTATTTTACTTAAACTTGGATTTTTTACTTCCCAATCCGATACAAATCTCTTCAATTCACGAATTGCAACAGGATCATCCACAAATTGACGATTGCAATTTAAAGTACATTGGGCAGTACAGATCCTACCACATAAAAATGGTAAAGGATTCTGTTCCCTGATTAAATCGATAGCTTCTTGAAATTTACCTTCAATAATTAAAGAAACATATCCTTGAACATCTACGCCCGCTGGACATCCGACTACACAGGGGGCAGTTCCTGTAAAGAAAGGAGTGCACCCCATAAAATAGGCAATTTCTCCCTTATCGGTTATTTTTAAATTAGTACTCTCTAGAAAACCAAGTTTATTGGTAAATTTAATTTTATCATTAGCCATTAAATATGGTAAGCTTGAATATTGCCTAAAATGGTGGCATTCAAGCATTTCTTCCTGTAAAAATTTGTATTCTGAAGAAAGAGAGCGAAGATCCTTTATAATTTGAGTGAAATTAACACCAATATCGTCTTTTGTCATCGGGCAATAGACACTACATAGACCACATGTAAGGCAATTCCATATATTATTGTTTTCTAAAGCCTCTTCTGGTGTTAAAAAAGTTAAATCGGTGATTAAATTTCTTGGATTAAAAATGCCAAGAAAAGCGGGTGGGCACACATTAACACATCGATTACAATCATAACAATAATTTGCTGCAGCATTTACTTTCTTAAGAGTTTCAATAGAAGCTTTACTCTTAATTTTATCAACAGATTCTTTATCGTTAGATACTGTCATTTTATTTCAAATAAAATTGTAAACTTCTTAATTTGCTGTCTTAATATAAGTTTTATTCTAATTTGAATATAATTGTTATATTTTGATTTTGATGCTCTCTTGCATTGTTTATATTTATAAGTTAAATTATAAACATTTATTTTTGTTATTCAGAATGAAAGAAAAAGTTTTGAAACTATCACATACGTATCTATATTTTTATTGAAAAAAATCTTCAATAAAGAGTTATGTTACATTAAACAAATCTACTACAAGATTATTAAAAAATTCTAAGATTTTATTTTATTTTTAATATCTTAAATAATAATATCTTATGTGTTAGTGAAATAATTTCCATGATTTCCAATTTAATAAATATGCTTGGTGACTTTAAAGATGGAAAGAACAGCTAATCAAACAACGTATAAGTATTACTTATTTTTTTTGGGAGGTCAATTCTTTTCAATATTAGGGTCATCTATCGTCCAATTTGCTATTATATGGTGGGTCACTGTTGAGACAGAGAACGTTATGTATCTCTCACTTGGTGCCACTTTATACTTCTTACCATTGGCAATTATTACTCCAATTGCGGGAGTAATTACTGACAGATGGAATAGAAAATCTATAATAATGGTAGCTGATTCCTTGCAGGCACTTGTTACCTTTTGTATGCTTATTTTATTTTTATTAAACATTACTGAACCATTATTTATAGTTTTAATTAATAGTTTACGAGGGTTATTTCAAGCTTTCCATGTTCCTACTGTAAATGCTATTATTCCATCAATGGTGCCCAAAGAAAAATTGAGCAGAATAAATGGAGTTAATTATTTATCTTCAAGCATAACCTACATCGCGGGACCGCTAATTGGAGCCACATTTTTAGCCTTTTTTTCTATACGATTAATCTTATGGATAGATATAATAACTTTCTTAATAGCGATAATTCCATTGTTAATTATAAAAATCCCCAAATTAAATAACGAAGCAAAACCGAATGAGAAGGTATCTTTTTTAGAAGACTTCAAAACTGGATTAAAGACCATAAAAAATATTCCCGGTTTTCTAGCCCTCTTAGTTTTATTTATGGGTGCGAATTTTCTAGTAACTCCTCTTCGTGTTTTATTGCCCTATTTTGTAAAAGTAAACCATAATGGGACTGCCATTGATCTCGCACTGATCCTTATGAGTATTAATTTTGGTGCGGTTTTGGGAGGTTTAATTACTTCAGTTAAAAAAAAATGGAAGAGGAAGTTATTTGCAAGTTTGGGGGGGGAAATTTTATTATTGGGTGGACTTATGATTTTTGCTTTTGCGCCAAAGGGTTCCTTTTTGTTAATGTTAATCGGAGCATTCTTTTTTGGTATTATGGCCCCAATTTTAAACACGATATATATGACAGTAGTTCAAGTCATTGTACCCCCAGATAAGATAGGTAGAGTTATTTCCTTTGATTATTCTCTTTCTTTTGCATTATTACCTATAAGTTCTATTATTGCTTGGCCATTAGCAGAAATTTTTGGAATAAAAAATCTATTCTTTTTTCTTCCTTTGATCGGAATGATCTTTGCAATTTTAATCTATAAATTTACAAAAGCCCGTTCTATTTTTGGAGTAGACATTAGTGAGTGATAAGCATTCAATACCGAGTAAGTAAATCGGAATTTGAAATTCAATTCAAAAATAATAAATAAAAATTAGTAAAAAAAAGTTTAGTTACTTATTGATCTTTTAATGAGAACTGAAATTTTGACCCATTCAAAAGATAATTACCTTTTAATTCCTTCCATTTCTTTTCTTCTTTTCTTGCCATTATTATTATCATCTCATTTTTTTTTCTATTTCCTTTAATTTTATTATGTATATTAATCTAATATTCCTTGTTTTCAGGTAGAAAGTTCGAAATAAGTTCTATCTAAATAGCTCGCTTTAAATGGAATGTTGATTTTCTTAATTCTTTATAAAATTATCCATTAACTCAGCTTTAAATATGATTTTTTTCTACCTTTTATTAGCTATACACAAATGTAAATATGAGGTAGAGAAAATGAAAAAAAATTGTTGGGAAATAAAAAATTGTGAACGAGAGCCAAATGGCGCTAATTCGATTGAATTGGGTACATGTACCGCTGCAAATGAGTCTCGATTAGATGGTACTCATGGTGGAAAAAATGGGGGGCGAACTTGTTGGGTCATAGCAGGAACTTTATGTGGTGGCAAGGTTCAAGGTATTTTTGCTGCAAAGCAACAAAACTGTCTTAAATGTGATTTTTATAATACCGTTCATGACGAAGAAGGAAATAATTTCAAGCTTTCAGGGGAATTGCTTGAGCAGCTCCATTAGATAATTGAAAATGATTAATAATAGGTTTATATGGGCAATGAAATTATAATAGATGAATTTATTAAAATTTCTGTGAAAAAACGCAAAAAATAATAATTTTAATCGAGAAGAGTATCTATATCATTAGAGTTGATTTCTTATCTAGTATTTGAATTTAGTCTATGAAGAATTTAAATTAGTCATTTTTTTAGGATACCCTTAATGGCGTTATTAAAGTTTTGAAGCTCATACTGAAATGAATTCTTTCAACACAAAATCTCTTATATGAAATCCTTCAATTACAATGTTCGATTTTAATGTTCTCAAGTTATCTTTTTTAATTCTTTATAAAATTATCCATTAAATCAGCTTTAAATATGAATTTTTTCTACCTTTTAATAGCTATACATAAATGTAAATGTGAGGTAGAGAAAATGAAAAAGAATTGTTGGGAAGTAAAAAATTGTGGTCGAGAGCCAAATGGCGCTAATTCGATTGAATTGGGTGTATGTACCGCTGCAAGTGAGTCTCGATTAGATGGTACTCATGGTGGAAAAAATGGAGGTCGAACTTGTTGGGTCATAGCAGGAACTTTATGTGGTGGTAAGGTTCAAGGTATTTTTGCTTTAAAACAACAAAACTGTCTTAAATGTGATTTTTATAAGACCGTTCATGACGAAGAGGGAAAAAATTTCACACTTTCTGGGAAATTGCTTGAGCAGCTCCATTAAATAATTGAATTTGATTAATAATAGCTCACATTGTTTTATATGGGCAATGAAATTATAAAGGGTTAAATTTATTTAAGTTTTGGTAAAGAAACGCAAAAGATAATAATTTTATTCGAGAAGACTATCTATATCATTACAGTTGATTTCTTATTTATTATTTGAATTTAGTCTATGAAGAATTTAAATTATCATTGTTTAGGATGACTTTTGCATACATTTTAAACGTTCGATATGTGTAATGATCCCAGAACTTCTAATAATAATCACAAAAACCCCGTCTTTAGAAATTAAATAGAACATCGGAATTAAGAGTGTTGCAAAGATAATCGCTAAAATAAATAATATAAAAAAAATACAATGCTATTAAGAAATAATGCCACCAATACTTACAAAAATACGTAAAGGAACTCTTTAACGGGGTATAAAATTCTCTACTGGAAAGAATTTCATAGCTCATTCCATAAAGACTTCCCATGAACGCAAAAAGGCAAATAAACCCCGGAATAATAAACCCTAAAACAAATATTCCAGATAAATCCGTAGTTTCTAATAATTGTTCTAATGGTGAAAAACTCTGTAATATAATAATATATACAGTAATTGAAATTATTCCAATAAATATAAAAATAATAAGCGCTATTAATTGTGTTCCAATTAAAGGTTTATAAGAATCTTTATATAATTCCCATCCTAACTTAGAATAGTCTTTTAAAAAAAAAATAAAGAATATGCAAAATATTTTAGTTATACGGGAGTTGGTCAAAAATTATGGGTCATTTCCCGCTCTTGATGGCTTTACTTGTAATATTCCAAAGGGGATTAC
>SDBT01010556.1_pt1 | contig 14905 bp, 17 predicted proteins | sample 2277101 | NCBI WGS metagenome assembly SDBT01 (sample SAMN10404973, study PRJNA504765) | marine sediment metagenome | isolation source: marine sediment core GS10_PC15, 103 cmbsf | place: Arctic Ocean: Southern Knipovich Ridge | collected 2010 | reverse complement strand
CCATTTAAGCTCCTGGCCCTTAAGTTTCCAACGCCCATGCCGGCCGCCGTTGCGGCGCAGGACCATCCAAATCTGACGTTCTGAATAGCCGCGAATGCGTTGGTGGTCGAGGAACTGCATGAAGTCGCCGAGGCGAAAATATGTCAGGCCGGCATCGGTGAAGGGTTTCTTAAGTAGCATTTCCTCACGGCTACGGCCATGCGGTCTAGTGACAAAAAACTCGGTGAGCAGCGCTAACAGCCGCCCACCGAGTGAGGCCTCTTCCGGTGCAACTTGAGTTTCTATGGTCGCAAGCTTCTCCCTTATTAGAGCCTCCCAAATTTGAGGCTTGACCTTTATGGGCCAAGTGTCCAGGGCCTCAACGCAAGCCCTATGAAATAGCGCCTGGCTCATGAAGTCCTTGGCCGTAAGCTCTAAGCGTTCTCCGTCCACGTCCCAGATGTAAAGGGGTGGATCGGTGTCGATCTTCAAGAGCTGGCCGAAGGTCACGCCGGGATCGTCACTAGCGCCCTGAACACCGAACTGCCGCGTCAGGCATATCTCCCGGTTGCACGCGTGGCAAATGGGCGGCTCCTGGCACTTGTACGCGTACGTCTTCCGCTTGACGGAGTTCCGGACTTGAACGACCTCGTCCGCACCAAGGGGCGGTTTCATAAGTTCCTGGTTAAGGTCGTCCAGCTCTTGATCCCAGCCAGATTCGCCGTGAACCTTTCGGAGGTAGATCGCCATATTATAGAGAGCGTTATTTCTACTTCCCTCAGGGAACCCACCGTGAGCCAGTATCTGCAGGCAGGGCGGGCCGTCAGGGAATAGTTGGTGTTCACCCACCTGGAAGGCCGTCAAGGCCGCCACGTCCAGGCTCTGGGCCTCGGCTAGGGCCAAGAAGGCCTCAGGGTCCTTGACCGGGTCCTTCGACCCAGGCTTAAAAGCGTACCGATCGGTCTTAGCCCCAGCGTAGTAAGGCATGTTCAGCCAGCTTCCGAAGTCTTTAGCGCTGGCCAACCGCACCTGCTTCGGGAATACCTCAATCCCCGCCCGCCCAAGTAAGACGGCCATTTCCATGAGTCTACCCCGGACCAAGTCAGCCTTGGCCGGTTCTTTCATGAATAGGAACAGGTGCGCTCCGCCGGACTTCGAGCGACAAAGAACCAGGGGTAGGTTGAGGGTCTTAATCTGGGTATTAAGTGCAACTAAATCCAGATCATATTCATCAACATCGATGGCCCCAAAGACACAGGTGGCGTCGTCACGGATTGGAACGATCCCCAAGCCGATCTTGCCGGCCAGGTGCTCTTCCCATTGTTCCTCCGTGACGGCGTCCTTTACCAGCGACGCTTTACCCTCGACCTTATCACCACGTTTAGAGGTGATGATATATTTCCCATGGGCTCGCTCAAGTCCGGCGAAGAGGTCTAAGAACCGCCGGGCAAGATCGGGTGACATGGTGCCTCCGCTTTAAAAAGCTTCTTTGTCTTCGCCGTCTTCCTGCCCGGAGTAGTCCACACGGGCCAGACCGGTTGAGATACTTTCACGGAACTCGGCACCCAAGGCGACGATCGCGCTGTCCGGGGCCGCTAGATATTCCTTGGTGTTCTCCCCGTCGAGCATGAAGTGCCACCTGTAATAATCGCCTTCCTTGTTGCTGGCGTAGCGCGACGATACCCGAACCCGCGGCGCGAAGATCGGAACGCCCTTGCGCAGGAGCGGGTTTAACGCACTGAGGAATTGCTTGAAGGGCGTGATGGCCGTCGAGGTCAGCGGGAGCACGACTGACTCGGGCTCGGTTTCATCATTCATGCTGCCGATGAGGCCGTAAGCGTAATAGGTCTCAACCAACTCGGTCCCGTTCCCGGTATCCAGGCGGCCGAACTTCCCTTGAGCCTGGAGCAGCTTCACCACCTCGGGATCATCGACCTCGCGCTGGCCAACGAAACCGCCCCCGTCATCCCGCGGAGTGAATTCGGCATAGGCCCGAATTTTCGCGGCGAGGTAGAACTGGAAGCCGCCTTCGCCGTCATAGAGCTGGTTCGTGACGGTGTTGAAAAACATCCCGGCCTTCGAATCCTTAATGTGCTTCTCGTTGCGCGCTTGAAGTTGCGGCGAGTTCGTCTGGATGATCCGGATGAAGGGCACCAAGAAATCGTCCTTGGTGATGTCCTCCGAACCGACCCCGGCCTGCTCGCCGTAATCGTAAGTCGTCGGGACCGCTGACTTCTTCTTCGCCAGGGCCTTCCCTGGAGCTTTCTTCGCCATGATAATCGTCCTTTCGCTGGTCGCCGCTTACTTGCGGCGGGGTTTCGGCAAGGTAATCTTTGCCGTATCGATGATGGTGACCCCCAGATCGTTGTGGGGGACGCGTTCGCCTTTCTCGATGAGCTCGCGAATAAGCGCCTTGAAAGTGGCGCTGTTAATGACCTCTTCCGTCTTGAACGGAATCCCGGTATCCCGGAGAAGTTTCTCAACCTTCTTGGCTTCAGCATCCTCGCCCTTACCGAACGAGACACCAACCACCTGGCTGATGAGGTCGTCAAAGCCTTTCTTCCGCAGCCAAGCTATGGCGGGTTCCTTGTACTTCCCCGTCAAGCCGCAATAGTAATTAGGCTTCACCACGACCTTTGAACCATCCCGCAGGATCAGCTCGGCAATACCGACCTCGGCCAGCATGTCGGGGAGTTCCCGCGTTGCGATTTCATCACGAAGTTCACGCTTCACCTTAGCGCGTTCCTCCAGTGACTCTAGGTCCTTGGTCAGCTTGATCTGCTTCCGGGCCAAGGCAGTAATGCGCTTGAGGTCTGGAGCAGCGACAGTTAATTTGTTCATATTTCTACCTTTCTTGTAACGAAACCTCACACCAGGGGAGGTTTTGTACCTTAGATAATTCCGGCGATCCCCAAGAACATTATCACGATGATCGCCAGGCAGCCCAGGAGGGCGACTAGATCGAGAAACTTATTCATGAAGCGGGGGCCGGGTCTAACAGGTCCACCGATTTCTTCGTACCCCACAAGCGAGCATCGGAGATAATGTATTCACGGGTCTCGCGATCCCACACCAGCATCCGGACCTGCCCTCGGTTAACGTCCGCGGCGATCGCTACGGCCCAGCCGATAAGGGTTGGTGAACCTACCGGCAGGATGTAGTCGCCGGGTCCATAGTCCTTTAAGGCTCGTCGGAGCCTTGCGATTGAAGGTCCGGGGGTTAGGGCAGCTTTACCGTTCTTGAAAATTACCACCAACTCACCGTACACTGCGGCGGGGGTTAAGTCCAGAACCCGCTGCAACTCGCCCTCCTGGTCGTCTGGGCCGCGGTATACACGCCGCAAGGTTTCCTGGACGATGAATACTCGCCCCTTCTCTGATTTAACCGTTGTCATTGTTTTCACCCTAACCAGGTTTTGAAGTTGCTCATGAAGCCGTCCGCCATATTACCGTGAGCGGTTAAGATATCAAGGATGTGATCGTCAACCGTGTCCTCCGCGACGAAGTCGATAATAGTTAGCGCCTGCAGCAGACCGTCGCGATGGCCGCGATCCTCAGCCTGAATACGGCGCTCCCACGAAAGGTGATTCGAATAAAAGATCATGTTACTTGCCGCGAATAGGTCCACCCCACGGCCGCCACTCTGGGCGTTACTAACGAACCAGTTCACGGGTGAGCTGACGTCCTGGAAGGCAGTCCTGGCCGCTTCCTTTGCCTCCATCGAAGGGGTCGAGCCGTCATAGGTTACGACCGTCTCATCACCAAAGCGCTTCCGCAGGCCCGCCGTGATAAGCTCGATGTCCTTCCTAAAGCGCGCCCAGATTACTGTCTTGCCCGTGAGTTCCTCGGACAGGTCCATCATTGAGCGCAGGCGATTGTTGGGGCCGGGGATCAGGGTTACGTCTTTCTCATCATCGAGCGGTAGATACCCACAGATCAACTGCTGAAGCCTGAGCAGGCGAACCAGGGCCATGGTTGCGCTTACGTAACCACCTTCCAATTCAATCATGTAATCGTCCCGGAGCTGCTTGTAGAGCGTTCGCTGCTTGGGCGATAGCTCAACGGTACGCTTCATCATGATCTTTTCTGGGAGGTCAAGACACTCGGCCTTAGTGACCCGGTAACTAATCGGCTGCATTCGGGCCGTCAGCTCATCGAGGTTCCGGTAGCCAATCAGCTGCTCATAGTCGTGGCCCTGCGCCCAGTTGTGATGTTTTTCCCACTCGGCGTAATGGTGTTTAAACGCATAGAACGAGGACTGCTCAAGGATGTTTGGATCGAGAAAATTCAGCTGTGCGAATAGGTCTAAAGGGCCGGTGGTAACTGGGGTCCCGGTCAGGATGCGTCGCTGCACCGCATAGGGTCCGGCCTTCAAAAGAACCTTGGTCCGTTTAGCCTTAGGATTTTTGATGATGGTGCTCTCGTCAACGGTTAGCTTGGTTTGGCGTCCATGGAGAAAACGATACAGGGCCTCTTTGCCGGCCTCGGTAATTACCGCGTCGATGTTCATCGCGAAGATGATCAGGCCTTTATAACCAAGGGCCTTGTTTAGGGATCGCTCCCAGCGCTTAGTGCGCCCGCCGCCGGTCGGCCATATTAAGGTCTTAGCCTTGACCAGGTCGGGTAAATGCTTTGGCACCTCCTGATTGATCCAATTGAGCTGGACCCCATTCGGTGCGATTACAACCTGGGTATCAATCAGACCGCCCAGGTAGGAGTACGCCGTTGAATCCAGGTCCACTTTAGTTTTACCCGTGCCCTGCTCCATGAGAATAGCGAACGCTTTCGCGTCGCGGCATCTCATGAAGACCTCCAGCTGATGCGCCCGTGGCTCGGTCTTAAATTGATAATCCTTGGGCTTGATCTTGCGGCTACGTGCAGCCATTATTCTACCTTTCTCTAAGGGCTCCGGCCAATGCGGCGTAACCCGCAGCGTCCACGTAATTGTCTTGAGTGCCTGTTCCGCATTGCGTCCTGGCCATTTTTTTGAGGACCTCCATGTGGGCTATGTCCTCAGCTGTAAGCGGGCCGGGGCGTCGAACCAGGAGCCAGGCGGCCCACAGTAGCGCGATCTTATCGTGCAACTCTTTCGCGTCGCCGTGGGTTTCCGCCCGGTCCCCGCCTACCAGACGGGCCGCTTCATTCAAAATTAAGACGGCTTCTTTCACGGCCCAGACTTCCTCACAGGTAGATTCACCGGCCCGCCGTAGCACCAGCGATTATTGTAATAGCCCTTGTTAAAGTAGCGGGTGATGTCGGGCTTCATGGAGATGATGGCCCCAGTCTCAGGGTCCTGCTCAAGCTCGGCCGTAGCGCCGCCGACGTGAGCTTCCTGCTTGACCTTGGATCGCATAAAGGTGGTTTGATCCTGGGTGCAACCGGTCATCAAGCAGAACACATTCCGGATTAGGAAGAACCCGAGCTTGTGGTAATGGCCGTATAGGCCAACCGCGGGTTTCTCCCCGCCCTCCAGCGCTTCGATGATCTTCTGAACGCTGTAGGATAGGGCGTACGCTGTGCCGCCACCTGGATGGACCACGGCTAAGATAGCCTCTTTCCCCGTGTTGACGTTCCTAAGAATAACGTGGGCCTCCATGAAGCCAAGGTTGATCCAGTCGTCCCGGCCGTGGTTACGCATGACATTCTCAGCGTGGCGCCCGATGTCAATACCCTCCCGCTGTCCCCACCAACCCTCGTGATCGTTGCCGGCGACGGCGTAGGTCTTGATCCCGTCACGCTTCGGGTAGACCTCAGCGAGATAATCCAGCTGCTCATCCATGCCGTGCAGCCTCAGGTCGTTCCGGTTGAACCCGGCCCGGCCGTAACCATCGACCCAGTTCCCGGCATTGAACACGCGGTCAACCCCGCGTTTAGCGAAGCGGTCGTAAAGGTCTTCGAGCACGTCCAGGCGCTCATACTTAGAACCGAGATGATTGTCGGAGGTAGCGCCGAAGACGTAGGTATTATCCGGCCGGCTCTCATAAACCGGCAGCTCACCCAGGGTCCAGGCTTGCTCCGGGTCCTTCTCGATCGACCATTGATTACCCAACTGCCGGATGTTCGATCCAGCCTTGGTCATGGTCCCGAGCAGGTCGAGAGTCTCGCCGGGGGTCAGGCTCGCATAACCAGCCAGTTCCTCCAGGGTCCGGGGCGCCTTACGGATCAGGCGCGTGATTACGTCTTTCGGGTCCTCAGTCTCGGCTGGAGCGATCGTCGTTGACGCGCTCGCCGGCTTTTTCCAAAGGCTCCAGTCCGGCACCATCTTGTGACGAACACGGGCTGTTGCGAGCCGGGTTGACAGGGTTGTGCGTGAGATGCCTAAGGCCTGGGCGGCCATGTTAATAGCCGCCGGCCCGCCACCGCTCGCGCCAGGCGGTCGATACCCCTTCTTAAGGGCGCCTTCCACAGCGGTGATAGCTTTCACGAAGACCTTTTGATCTATACGCTTCTGTGCCATGTTACATTTCCATGATAGTTGATCCAAAGAACTGCAGGCTTTAACCCATTATTTTTAGGAGCCTACCGGCCGGGATTAACTTCATACAAGATTCGGCCAGGGTGGATAGATGTTTAGAGAATTCCGTTTGAACTCCCTGTATACCGCCGCCGTATTTACGGATCGTCCCAAAATAGATCACACCGCGGAAGCCCTCCGCCTTGTTGTCAGCGGCCGCGTCGGCGGTCAATTGTTTACGAAGAGCGTCCAGGGCCAGGACCGCTTCAGGACAGCGCTTCGCCAGCGCCACATTTACCGGGGCGATTGTCCCGTTCGCGACGGCGACCTTTAGCCAGTCAAGGGTCGTATAAGCGTCCTTGACCATGAGGCCGAAGACCGGTTTCGTGACAACCTCAACGACCTTCAGTGGAATGGAGCCGGCCACGCCACAACCGGAAACCATAAGACCGACAATCAGGAGCGCTCCAAGGCGCGTCAATAATTTATTGAACATGCTATGTCCTCTCAGTTATGCGTATACGCCGCAGCGCATAAAGGTTGTTATACGCTGCAGCGTATACTGGAGCAGGGTGAGGTCATGGGGCCGATTAGGCCGCCTTAACTTCCTTGACGATGATCGCCACGAAGGCGAAGAGGCCGGAAATCGCGCCGACGTAGACGCCCATCTGATCGGCGCTAACGCCGACGGCGAGGGCCATGGCACTGAGTCCGGCGTATGTGGAAGGCTCTTTGAGCCTATCGATGATGCGGTCCATTTCAATCTCCTTTTAAGGGGGGCCAGGACCGGGCGAGGATCGCCCGATATAGTGGCCAATTATTAGGGTTACGATGGCTGAACCAATGATCCGCAATCCGATCGGGATCATCAGCGGCCAGGTCCCAACCATAAAGCGTCTTCATGATACCTCTAAAGTTCGTATCGTCAAGCGGCAGGTTGGTCCAGTTATCCAAACCCGCCAGGACTAAGGGGGTGTTCCCCACGAACTCTGTGCCCGATCCAGGGGCGAGCCTCCCGAACACATTCAGGACGTCGTCTGACTTCGTACACACCGAGAAGAACTCAACATCGGGCCGGTCCTGAGCGATCTTAGCGGCGGTCGATAGGTACTCAGCCCCGTTGAAGATGATCACCCGTGAAACCCTTGCTCCCAAGGCTACGGCCCCGAGGGCGACGCGCGCCCCGAGGGAGTGACATATAATGTCTACCGGCTCGGTGTTGCTATAGACGACCCGGATAGACTTCAAAAGCGTGTGAGACGCTTCACGCGCCAGGTCCCAGGCGTAGGCATAACGGTTCCAATAGCCATGGCGCCAGGCGCGAAGGATCGCCTTGAACGTCTGCGGTACAGACCACCAGGTGAACCACAGCGTCAGCCACCGATCATTTTCGTTGAGCATCCTCGTCCAGGCTGTATACATACCCGTGGGCAGGGTGGGATTATCTGCAGCGACGGCGGACGCCGGATCGTTTGCAAAGCCGTGGACGAAGACGATTGTCATACCAACCTCAACGTGAACTCATTGGCGCGGTTCATCCAGCCCTTAAGGAACCGGAGCTGACTTGGTTTGGAATGAATGAAATCTGCGAAGCCCTGATAGCGGCGAGTTAGTAACTGAGCATAGACCGCCCTGGGCTTCGCATAATTTACAGTCTCCAGGGTTATCGGCCCGACAATACCATCCGGTGTCACATCAACAACCATCTGGAGCCAGCGCGAGGCCCGGTTCCGGCCATGTAGCACGCCGGTGTCAACGACCAGTTCCCGGAGGTCCTTATCCTGGATGTCGATGAAGCCAGGTTTAATGACGTACAACATCCCATAGATCGCCGCGGCCGTTTCCCGAGACAGCTCCCAGATGGCCGTCCGAATACCCACAGCCGTGTGTGGGATTGGGGCCTTAATGAGTATGAGGTACTCACATAAAGCCCTCCCCGTTATCCCCCAACGCGTTGGCCCGCCGCCGTCAAGCGGGTCATCGCTATAGCTTGAACCTTCACGCCGGAGGATACCGTCAATGATCTTGACGATTCCGGGGTCGTCGAGAACGCTCATGGCCGCACCTGATCGAGCTTTCTCAGGATGCGATCAAGCTGCTTTTCAGCGTGTCGCGAGAACGTTCGCTGCTCCCGCTGCAGGGCTCCGACGTCCTTCTGGATTGCCATCACGTCCTTCTCTATACCCTGGATAGCAAGGGGCGTCTTCTCCAGGTCCTCGATCCGGCGGTCATGGTCTCCGACCGTGGCATGCTGATCACCCCAAGCGATCGCCCCGGCGAGGACGATAGCAATAAAGGCGGCCGGAACAGCCATGCCGTTAATCTTCACGTGTCTCGCCTCATATTAATAGGCTCGCCAAGTTTGAGTTTACGGTAGGTTTCAAGCTTCATCCGGCCGTCTACCACCACGCAGTTGTCCTTGATCAAGACCCCTCGGTAATGTTTTGGATCGGCCTCCGAAAAAATGATCACGACTGAATCTGCGCGATGATTAGAGCGTGGGGGCGAGGCATTGAACGCGCGCAAAAAGACCGCCAGGGCGGGGCCGCGGATCGTCTCCACGATATCCGATAAGGGTAGCGTATCCAAAAGGTGCTCCACGTGAGCATCAGCGACCAAGTTGCAATCGAGCCGCGGGGCTGGTATGAGCTGCGCATCCGGGTCTCGCGGCAGTGGAATAAAATCGGGCCACCCTAAGCCGAGGCCTAAGTTAGTCTCGCGATATGAAATTAACCAGCCTCCACCCAGCAGGTATACCGAGCTATATAGCTGCGGCTCCGGGGCGGGTGCTGGAACAAACTCCGGAACGGATTCCGGGTTATATAACTGCGGCTCCGGGGCGGGTGCTGGAAGGCGATCACGCCACTTCTTACCGGCGGCTACAAGACAACTCACTCCCCCATCCGTATCTAAAACCACCGTCCAGGTTGAACCAGTGGGGGTCGTGTATAACTTAAGCACGACGTCGCCATTCACGCGGCCAAAGTTCATCAACGTCTCGCGGTACTCTGTTTCCAGGTGATAGGCTACGACGTCAGCGGGAGCGCATGTCGGCGGCACAGCGTAAGCGATACCAGTGAGGATCATGGCCACTATAAAAGCAACCAAGCCAAAGAGGGGACGAATACTTTGCATGACGCGTTTCCTTCCCGTTCGGGTTAATCGGTAAACCGAGTCAGCCAGGCTGTATTCGCCTCGTTACGCTGCATCAGTTTATTGAGAGCGGTGTCATACCACCACATCAAAGCGAACGTAGTAGACGGCGCCGTGGCGCCCGAATTATTCGTCGCGATCGCGTCCAAGGTGGAGTTAAAGTCCGCCCGAATAGTCGCGCCATCAGCGTTCGCAATCACATAATCAACCTGGCTCATAGCGCTTCCCCCGCTTCCAGCCACCGCTCGATGAGCATCTGGAACGGCGCCAGGTCGTTGATGAAAGTGTGATTGGTATTATCGTTGTGCTCGACGTGGCCGACGCCACGATCCCACTGGATCGCATGGATGTTATCTGCAACGCCGTCCATGCTAATCTTGCGCGCCACACCATCAATGATGCAGACGTTGTCGATTGGGATGATCGAAATCTTATCCATGGGGTTTTCCTCCGGGCCATTCCTGGCCGAGTCGCAATAAACCGTCGTTGTGTCGGGTCATTTCCTCATACATCCTCGTCAGCACAGCTCCCATAACATGGAGGGCCTTTAACTGCTCCTGGGCGATCTGTTCCAGCTTCTCGTCGCGCGAGTTAATCTCGCTGCGCATCGCCCCAACGGTCGCGTCGAGTGCTTCGATAGCGCCATTAATTTCAATTGAAAGAATAGGTCCCCAGGAATGCGTGCAGGCCCATTCACTAATAGGCTCTCCCGTAATGCTGTTCTTGCCGGCAATAAGCTTGACCCATTTCGGGCACTTAGCTCGGCGATCTACACAAAGCTCCCGCGGGGACGTGTTTGAATCTGGGCACTCAGCCTCGTCCGGCGGACAAAACATATCTTCCATTTGTATCCCTTTCTCGACTCAACTTAATCGAGAACCTTAATGCAATTCGTCAGGCTTGTCCAGGGCGCCGGTTCACCACTTTAAGCGTTCTTAGTCGCGATTATAAAGTCCACATATTGCATATCCAAAGTCATGTTATGGGAATGTGGACCGCCACCACCGGAGGAAGCGATAACAACATCGCCTTCGGGCGACCGGCTAGTGCCATCTGTTGCAATAGTATCGACGCCCTTATTTGAGCCGGAGTCGCCGGTCTTCTTATAGATATTGTGCGCATGGTTAGGCCCTTGACCAGACGTCAGCGTATGCGCGGCCGTCGTTCTACCGCTACCGAAGACCGTATTAAACGGGTTTGAGCCACCCGTCCCCACCAGCCCAGTCGTCAGGCGGATGGCTTTATCGTTGTGCGTCATCAGCTTCGTCCAGCCGGTCGGAGCTGCATCCTGCTTGAATAGCATCGCGGTCGTCGCGGGGAAGCCCGCGGCCGGCTTGGTCTCAAGCTTGAGTGGCGTAATGAACCTGGTGTCGTCCGTACCGGTGTCGGTCTCAGCCTGCGTCGCCGCCTCAACTACGCCCTTAGCGCTCTCGCTGGCATCACCGGCGATCGCCGCTGAGCCTAGGGCCGTACCCTGGCGGTAAGGCGTCCAGCCCGTTCCAGGGTCCTTATTAGCCACCTTAACCCACGCCGTGTTAGCCTCGTTCCTCTGCAACACGTCGTTGGTCGCCGTGTCAAACCACCACATATTCGCGAAGGTCGTAGACGGCGCCGAACCACCCGAGTTATTCGTTGCAACCGCGTCGAGCTGCGCATTAAGGTCCGCCCGAACCGTAGCCCCATCAGCGTTTGCAACGTTATAATCAACCTGGCTCATCGTTTAAGTTCCTCGTTACGCTTAGCCAGGTTGTGCGCATACCACTCAACCCACGCGACGCATTCGGCGGGAACGGTGCTGCCTTTGACCCAGGCTTTCATCATCAAGAACATGGCATAGTCGGAGGACACCGGCGGGCGGGGCGGTTTGCCGTAGCCGTGGCCAAGAGGGACAAATGACTTTTCACCGTCCCAACGATAGGTTCCATCGGTCGGAAGGTCACAGTTGTCTGGGACCTCCACATGACCTTTCACCAAACGTTTCACGCTCCGATAACCGATTAAGCGGTTATCGTCATCGAGCTTTGCTACTTTATAACCGGTCATGTCACATCCTCTACAGTTACCCGAAGTTGATCGATCCGAATGTTGTAAGACGGATCAGCGCTGGTCAGAACAATCCTGAAATCAAACCCGCGTGCTTCGAATTCCGCACTATCCAACGTGTTCCAATCAGACCACGTTACCGGGGACCCACCTGGATCGTTGTCAGTGTGACGCACTTCCACGCGCGCGTCCGTCTGAGCTTGAATAGTACCGTCCCAGTCCTCCCAGTCATCGACGTTACCCGTGCGATCATCAAAGTTATCCAAGACGTTCACACTGAACGCTCTCACTAAGGAAGTCAATCTAACTTTTTTTACCGTCACCAAATCAACGCCCTGGGCAAAGTCATAGGTGCCGGCCGTCACGATGCCGCCATATGAATCCAGGAATGACGTCATCAGGTCAAGGTCCGGGATCGCATCGAACAGGCCTGAGCCCAGGAGCTGGAGGAAACCTCCTGAGAGAATGGTGTTAGTGTGAACGCCCGTAAAACTGGGGTCCTCCGTAACCGAATCGACGTTCGCGAAAGAGAGGACCGAAGCCTGTTTAGTATCAAGCTTAGCGATGGTATCAGACGGCCGGCCGCCGCGGTCATAGACCCGCGCGAAGTAAGTGCCTGCCTTCAAGGGCAGCTGGGCGATCAAGTCGGACCCAGACGCCGCGGTCCCGATTGAGGTCGTATTCTGAAAAAGCGCGTCAGCTGCGGGGGTCACAGGGGAATGTCGAAACCGTACTTCACCGCCAAACTTTACATCAAGCTCCGGCAAGGGGTCCCAGCGTAGTATCACCGAGCCGCCGAAGACGGACAGGTTCATGTTTTGAATACCGGACGGCGCGGAGGTTTGTCCGATCACCGTGTGACCCGGCTGCAGAGCCCAGTCACCTGGGCGCAGAGTGCCGGGCTTGTTCCAGCGTACACGAAGGTCGTAGGTGGTGCCTTCCTCAACGTTACCAAGAACTATCTCGGAATCTGTTCGCGTCACGCGGGTCGCCATCATCCAAGGTTCACCGGTACCGGAGGCCCGGATTTGCGCCTCAAGAACAAGCTGCTCAATCGGCCAGAAGACCACATTTTCAGCGTTGATGCCGCGACGGTCGGGAACCTCTTGCCGTAAGCCAACCTGCGCATCAACCGATATCGCTATGCGAGGTAGTAAGGTCACACCTGAGCCAAGCTCCAGCACGCTCTCATCGGAGCGAATACCTAGGATCACTGCTGTCGGGACCAGGGGAACTGGAGTTAGCTTCGTATCGAAAGCTGGAATCGAACCCGTGTCCGAAGTGTAAACCGCCGGCGAATGCGGGACCACCGTAAGACGGGCCGCCATATCCGTGTGCGGTTCAATGCTCAAAAGCAGCCCCTCAATCGTCTCCGCGCCCAGTGTACCGAAGCCGAACAGGTCCCCAACGACCGGGGCGTTCGCCGCTGAGATTGGGGTTGAGAAGACAACAGTTGTTTGGCTACCGATATCCGTTACGATTTGACGGGCCAGCGCGGCGTCATCAACGGTTCTAATCGTAACGCCCCAGGTGCCAGCAGACATAACCAGGGCTTCATCAACCGTCATCCCGGTAACATTCGGTGGGCTCGCGGCATCAAACTGAAGACCCGTAATCCGCCCGGACGCGGTACCAACGAGGATCGTCTCGTGGGTTATTGTTATAAGGTCACCGCGACGAGCAACGATGTGCTCAAGGTCCGCATTGAAGGTCCACAACTCAGGTCGCAGCCGGAGCTGGGCAATGTTAAAGCGGCCCATCTTCCAGATGTGAGCTGGATCGGTTATACCAAACGCGTCAAGCTGCTCAAACCTAGTTGCGTTACCCTCATTAAACCCATCGTCGAAAACCCGTCGTTCATCCTGGCGCCAATCTTGTTCACGATTAGTGAACCTAATACGGAACCCGTGAGGCATATCAACAAATACTTTTTCGGCCTCGAAGCCCCAAGAGTTCCTTACACCGAAATGCTGCACCGGCACGGTCTGCTCTTCATCAACCGCGACGGACCACTTACCATCCACCTGGTTTGGGGAAGCGCGGCCGGCAAGCGCGATGTCGGAGAGGGTTGACCAGACGGACGCTTGAAAATCTCGTATCATGTTAAACTCAAAGCCCTCCACTTCACAGAAGTCGTGCCAGTCCTGGAGGGCCACCAGGTCGATACGCGCGTCAGCCATCGGCGCGGACAACGCATTACTTTGAAGCACATGGCGGTACAACGAGGCCGGGTTTGAACTCAGCGCCTCAGCCCAAGTGGACCCGTTCCAGTCAGGAACGTAAGAGGTTAAGTCCGCGGTGAGCTCGTCAACGACCCGGTTGAGCTGGTCAGTCGCCCGAATTACCAAGACCGTCGCCGCCAAAGGATGCGGGAAGTTTAGCGGGTCCTCATTAGTAAAGGCTCGCAAAGTAATCCACGTCGCCAGATCAAACACATCTGAATCGACGGCATCAGTAGTCGTCCGGCGCCAACGCACTTCATATGCAGCGCGGCCGCCAACAGGCGTCCAGCGGAAGCCGTGTCTAATAGCCACGGACCTGTTGTGCGTAAACGTAATCGCGCTCCCTGAAATCCAAGTTGCACTAACGGTCGTTGCCGTGAAAGTCGGGATCAGCCATGGAGTATCACCGACCTTTCGGTATTCAACTTCCAACGTCACGGTTTGGTCTTTCCGCTTACCGTTATTATCAAAGTGCACGAGGCCGCGGGCGAACGCAATATCCACGCTAAGCTCATCCGCATCCGATGGACTCGTCCGCTGCTGCCAGCCACCCGCAAACGACAAGAGAACGGACAAACCGATCTGAGCTACGCTATCCGGAAATAGTGAAAACGCGCTATCCCCGACGCGTCCTTCATGTGTCTCGATCTGCACGTCCTGATAACTGGTGATCGGCGTAGTACCAATCCGGAGGTTCTCAACTTTCACTGGGCCGTAACCCCAGACAACGAGCATCCGCATGAACTGGTCGTCGCCTACGACCTCGGTATAACTTATCGCGCCAAGAGGTGGCACACTCCGATGTTTACCAAGGACCACCGGGACTGCGGAGAAGGGGCGCGGGGCGTTTCGAGCCCCATCGAGAAATAGGGTCGGACTCTCCGCCGGCGATCCGCCAATCCCAGTCGAGGAAGAAGACGACGATTTCACCGGAGCGATCAAGTTGGTTAAAAGCTTCCCGGCGATAGAGATAATCGCTGACCCGATAAGACCGGACAGAGTGGAAGCCATGCCGAACGACAAGCCTAAGGGCAGGCCGCCAATCAGGGGTAGGT
>SDBT01010555.1_pt1 | contig 14906 bp, 11 predicted proteins | sample 2277101 | NCBI WGS metagenome assembly SDBT01 (sample SAMN10404973, study PRJNA504765) | marine sediment metagenome | isolation source: marine sediment core GS10_PC15, 103 cmbsf | place: Arctic Ocean: Southern Knipovich Ridge | collected 2010 | reverse complement strand
GGGCTTTATTAGCTTCAAATTATGGTGGGCGGTAGAGGACTCGAACCTGTGACCCCCTGCGTGTAAAGCAGGTTCCCCTGTTGCCTTTACATTGTATTTGCCGAAGCAGCCATTCTTCTCCGAGGATTTAGTCTGCGAGTTAACCTGTGATTCTGGAGGCCATGTATTTTCTCTGGCGCAGGTATTGTGTAATCAAAGTTTTCTAGCATTCGCCGTTCGATTTTCTTGTTCAGGATATGCTCAATAGAGCTTACCATTGCTTTATCTGCACTTGTTACAAATGTTAATGCTTCACCGCTCTTGTTAACCCGCCCTGTGCGTCCGATGCGGTGAATATAAGCATCTGTATTCTCAGGCATATCGTAGTTGATAACATGCGAAATATGAAGGATATCAATGCCACGGGCGGCGATGTCAGTAGCCACCAGTATTTTGACTGCTCCATTACGGAAACTATCGAGAGCAGCCTGCCGTCTACTCTGAGATAAATCCCCCTGCAGCGATGCGGCTCTGAATCCCAATTTCTTCAGCTGTCGGGCAATGCGTTCGGTGCGGTGTTTAGTTCGGGTAAATACAAGCACCGACTTTGATTCTAGCCGGTACAGCAGTTCTCTTAGCAGGGTACTTTTTAAGTGTTGCTTAACCGGGTAGAGTGAGTGTGACACTGTGACTGCCGGTGCTGTTCGTCCGATTTGTACTATACTGGGGTGATGCAGAATTTCTTTCGCCAGGCGGCGAATGTCTGCCGGCATTGTTGCCGAGAAGAGCAATGTTTGCCGTTTCCCCAGAAGACACTTTAATATCTTGCGTATGTCTGGCAGGAAGCCCATATCAAACATCCGGTCTGCCTCATCGATAACCATGATCTGCAGGTGGGACAGGTCAATAGAACCTCCCCACATATGGTCAAGTAACCTCCCCGGGCAAGCAACGACTATTTCTACGCCAAAACCCAGCTCCATAATCTGCCGCTTCATATTAGTACCACCATAGACGGCGATACTTTTCAGGCCTGTATGTTTTGCCAGTCTTTTGATAGTCACGTTGGTCTGTTCAGCCAGTTCACGGGTCGGGGCAATAATGACAGCCCCAACTTGCCTTCTTGGTGCCTTCATAAGGTGTTGCAAGATTGGTAATACAAAGGCCGCTGTCTTTCCGGTTCCTGTCTGGGCTAATCCAATAATATCCCTTCCTTGTAATATTGGAGGGATTGTCTTTGTTTGTATCGGTGTGAGTTCAGTGTATCCAAGCTCATTCACACCGGACAAGATGCTTGGATGAAGATTTAAGTTCTCGAAATTCATTAATACTCCTGATTTAATTCATGGGACAATATGCTCCGGTTGCCAAATCGATTGCACTTCCCCGATTTGTAATTGGTGAGCCATAAGTTTGTGAGACTCTCAGTATGAACCTCTGAGTGACCGGGTTGACTAATACCTTTGCCGTCTGCCACCACTCGAGTGTCCACCTCTCCCACTACCGTAACCACCACTCCTCCTGTTGTCATAAGAACCACTGCTCCTGCTATCTGTGCGAGGCCGTGACTCATTAACTACGATAGTACGGTCCCTTAATGTTTGACCATTAAGTCCCGTGATGGCAGCTTCACCCTCAGACTTTGATGCCATTTCAACAAAGCCGAATCCCTTAGGTCGTCCGCTGATCTTGTCTGTTATGATGCTTATAGACGTCACTTCTCCAAAAGCACTAAATTCTTGTCGTAGGTCTTCTTCAGTTACCTCATAGGATAAACTACCTACATAGATTTTCATATTGTTATCTCCTTCTTTAAATTGTGTAATCCTTAGTTCTAGTGACATACACAGACCAGGTACTCCTGATCCATGTATGCTTTCAAGGGCAAACCAGTAGTAACTACGTCTTTAGAAGGCAAAAAGCCTTTACCACTTGGAATTGTGGCTGTAGTTTTCGCTACTGGAACGTTGCGCTTTGTTGGCTCGACGGCATGAGGGACAACGCTTAGGCTCATTGGTAAAGCCTTTAGATTGGAAAAACTCTTGTTCCCCAGCGCTGAAGGTGAAGGTAGTCCCACAATCGGAACATTGGATCGACTTGTCTTGGAAACTCATTGGATGACTTCCTCTCTTCGAAAATTTAGTTGGAGTTCCGATCATCCAATACTTAATTAATTTGTGAAAATTATAAGAAGCTTGCAATAACCTAAACAAAAACTATTTAATATATTATACACCAAAGTGACAAAATTTACAAATAGATAAAAAGTCTTGCTAGGGTGGCTACTCAAGTATGCAACAAGCAGCAGCTGCGAAGTTTGATGGTATAGTCTTACCTGAGCAGAAAGATACCGTCGCAATCGATTAGTGCCAAATTAGTGCCATTTAAAGAATCAGCCCCCATGCCGTTTGTAACTAGGGGCTTTTTTAGCTTCAAAATATGGTGGGCGGTACAGGACTCGAACCTGTGACCCCCTGCGTGTAAAGCATTCTTGCTAAAAGGCGGAGGCCGCTTGCCTCCTTTCAATCATATATTCTACTCAAACCAACAATATTTATCAACTGCATGGAACACTTGCTATGTCACTCTTTTTTTGCACCTTACTTCTAATTTTATGCAATAATACATCATCAGTTAAGCCATTATCTCCAACATTACTGTTGACAAGTACATACTGAATAACTAACATAATAATTAACAACTAACATAAACGTATGACAATGGAGGTTCAATATGGTCGAATTCTTTTACTCCCCCAGCCCATCTAGAATGATAGATTTTCTGTCTAGGATTCAGACAATAGGTGTTCCCGAAAAAATTAGCATGAAGTTTTTGTTATCTTTAGGTTTTAAAAGTAATAATGACAGATATTTGCCAAAAATTCTCAGGTCTTTGGGGTTTACTGATGCATCAAACACACCAACAGAACGGTGGAAAGCATATCGCAATAAAGAAAAAGCCTCCAGAATAATGGCCGAAGCAATAAGCGAAGCCTATTCAAGCTTGTTCACTATGTATCCGGATGCATATCGCAAAGATGACGAGGCAATAACTAACTTCTTTACTTCTCAGAGTACTGTTGGCCAAAAAGCAATCTCATTTATGTTACGTACTTTTAAAGCTCTCTGTGAATTAGCCGATTTCCATGAAGTACTCGAGACAACACAAAAAGAAACACCTCAACTACCTGAGGTTACCACAACACCTACAGAAACAATCACCAAATCTATTCCGCAAACTCAAGACGATTCGCAGGGCATTACAGTAAATATAAACATACAAATCACCCTACCAGAAACCAAAGACAACTCCATCTACGATAAAATTTTTGAATCCTTAAGAAACAACCTTATCCGCCGCCAATAACTTTGCACAATGGATAAAATAATACCATTAGTCAAACGAGCTCATGCGTTCCAGCGACAGGCACACCTCATTTTAGGTACGCACGAGACATCTAAGTCACGCGTAATTCTACTCGAAGCTACCTACGACACATTAGGCAGATTGAGCTTAAAACAGGACGAGCTTTTCAGGCAATCACTCCGTTGCGTCGAGAATTCTTTGTTCAGAGCATCTCATGTAATGGCTTGGTCTGGATTCATTGATTTCCTTACCGAAAAATTATCTTCCAACCATTTCACTAAACTCTATGCTGCCAGACCTAATTGGAAACTCAATTCAACTGATGAATTGCTTGAGAATTATACCGAGTTTGCTATCATTGAAGCATGTGAAGGTACTAAGCTCTGCACGAAGGGCGAAAGAAAAATCCTACACGGTTTACTAAGTAAAAGAAATGAATGTGCGCATCCAAGTAATTATTTTCCGGAGTTAAACGAAACTCTTGGCTATATATCTGAACTATTTCAGCGTATTGAAGGGTTTAAAACTAAGCCTTATTAGTCTCATTTACTGACACAACATTCGTAACGCCAGGACAGGCACCCATTTGATTTACACAAGGGGGGGCTATTATCAGCTCCCCCATTTGCGATGATCTTATTACTTCATCAGCCGTCAAGAATAAAGGCTTTGCCCAGCTTTGTTAAAAAGGAACGATGTCAGGCTAATATGGTGGGCGGTACAGGACTCGAACCTGTGACCCCCTGCGTGTAAAGCAGGTGCTCTTGTGCGGTTTCAATTAGCTTTGAGCCAAGAGTGTCCCAAAGCTGTTGGAAGGTAGGGGAATTCGATAAAGCAGGTGCCCTTTGTTTCATCCTTTTACCTCCTTTTCTGATTCACTTCTCTTTATGTTCTCTTTGAATTTTCTCTGTTATCGCCTCTTCAAGCCACTGCCCCAAAGTCTTCTCTTGGTTCGTGGCAGCATACCTTGCCTGCCGAAGGGCATCAGGGTTTATCCTGATACTGTAATTCGGTGTTCTACCTGTTCTCGGTCTGCCAATCCTGCCGCTCACGGTATGATTATAGTTTTGGTAATACCTAAAGTCAAGTCTTATCTTAACTGTGACTCCCTGATTTGTTGGAAATTCCTCAAAGTAGGTGGGTCTGGCCGTATAGAATAAAGAGTAGAATTATCTCTAAAATATTTAGCTTTGTCTAATCGTGTTTTAAGCTCATACGTTCATCCCGAGGTTTGTTGAACGCAATCTGAATTACTACCCGATATATGCCCCTCTCTCGTCAAAGCATATCGTTTCTAACTTAAGATGAACAACCGCTTAATACTATCTCCCTTCTGTTTGCGCTCTTCAGCGTTTAAACACCATTGGCTATGCGGTAACATCTGGGGGCTCGACAAGTGGGGTATCATCTCAATGATTAGGCGACTGGAGAAGGCAACTCGGATAAAGTGCAATCCCCACGTTTTCAGGCGGACCTTCGCTTGCTTGCTTCGACAGGCAGGTTTGAACACGCTTGTGATAAAGGACTTGGGCCGTTGGGAAACGACAACGATGGTTGAGCACTATACCCGATCAATAGGATTTCATGACAGCCTTAAATTCTATAAGGGACCGTTGTCTTAAGAAAGTGGTCTATAAACTTCCGGATCTATCACCGTCCTTACCCCAACGATATACCCATTATCCGTTAAAAAACCAACGTGTTTATAGAACAATTAAGACACAACTAGCTTTTTCGAAGCCTGATTTCCCTTAATTGTGAATAATATAGTTTCACACGTTTGTTGTCTTCAACAGATATTATCTTATTTTCAATAAACCATTCGTCAACCAAATCATTGGCCGAAGACCTTAATCCTGATTCGATCAATTCCTTTACTTGAACCTCAATTTCGGTTGGGAACCTATAGCCATTACCTGTAAAAATAAGAGTCTTCTTGGCAGATGATGGTTCGATTTTTAATACTCCGCTTCCGTATGTGCGAGAATTCATCTCAATCGAAAGTTGAGATACGGAGCTTAACATAGATAATTGTATCCAATTGATTGTATCTTTAGTACAACTCTCATTTAGATAGACACCGTGGATATTATTAGTACTCAATAATTTTTCTGGGTTTAACACTATTACCGGTAGTTCCTAAATCAAGTATGGAAGAAACGCATCTGGTGGATTTTTAGGTTTAAGTGAATACCACACTAAGCGATTTTTATTATGATACCCATTTTGTAATCCAATATTTTCTCCCTCTGCGATGTACGCTCGTAAAGCATCTGGGAGCACCCCGTTTTCTGGAATCGTCAATAGCATATGTTTCGCATCTTTACGAAATATACGTGAGTATTTAGTGAGATCCTCTGCTTTGGCAATAATCGGTTTCGCCCAACCCTCGGGAATACCCAAATCACTGATATCCTTATCGTCTAAGATAAAAAACTTATTCGCACCAGTCACGGTTCCTATCTTGATATCTGCCAAATCGCCGAGCGGCTTGAAATCAATACGTTTTTGAAGTTCTTCAAGATACTCATATTCATTAACAGCAGCAAACTTAAAATCCGTTGTATTTTTAACCGACGATAGTTTAATGGGGACCCAATTAATGGGATTTACTGGTATTTTATAAGAATAAGCAGTTTTGATATCTGACACAGGCTCCCCGTATTTTTCTGCTAACAATACCGCAATTCTTTCCTGCGTGTTGTCGAAAAATCGCTCACCGATCAAGGTAGTCTTGATATTTCCAAAAGTGTCGATTAGGTGTTTTCTGATTACTTTGGCATAATCTGCATATAGAAACGACCACGGAAGGATAGCTGCAAGACTTCCTTTTGGTTTGAGATAATTTAGGCTCCGAACAATGAAATAAGCCCATAGATCACTTGTTTTCGGCAGGTTGATGGTATCAATTATCTTCTTGTTCAGTTGTTCTTTTTCCGCATCTGAAATCAAATGATGCCGGACAAAGGGTGGATTCATAATAATAACATCAAACTTTGAATCGAAATTACTAATATTTAGATTAAAAAAATCATCCTCGATGAGATTTTCCTTATCTAAGATTGGAACTAGTAAATTCATTACATTATCAGGGGGTCGTAGAATATCACAACCAAAAAGTTGCTTTCTGGGGTCACTGGAATCAAGTGCTAGTAAACGCTGATAAGCAGAAAATAATAATGCTCCGTGTCCGAAACACGGATCTAATATTTTTGAATTGGGATCATGTACTACTAAATCTGCAACTAGTTTCGCCAATTCAGGGGGGGTGTAGTATATGCCGCCGTTTTTGGTTTCATTTCTTATTATGCTCATATTCAACTGTAAATAATGTCATGAAACATACAATCATCTCGATCACATATATGCGTTTTTAGCCAGTGTAAATAATCGCGCCACCATATCTGTTGACTCTTCTGAACAAGATCTTTCCAATCCGATTCTCTAGCCATCTGTGCGAGGGGCGTTTCAAAATCATTTATTGCTAAATCAAGAACTAACACAAAATCCATCGGGAGATAATGAAGCCGTGGGTTGTCTATATCCTCGATACTATATTGTCATTGGGCTCTACCGGATTCTGTTCCAGGAAAATGGCCTCCATATTGTAAATGTGAGGGAGGCCTATTCTTTTCATATGGTTGGTGATCGAAATGAAATCTTCTGACAATGCTTTTTTCAGTACTATGGTTAGTAGGACAAAATGTGACGCATAGTGAGAATGAGGAGTGATATATTGCTCCGTCCACGCTACAAATTTCTCCGCCGACCAGAAGCGTAGGGTTATGTTGCTTCAAGCTTTTGTTAAGAATAGGGATTTCCAGTTGAGGAATGTTTGAGTAATACTTTTCTGGTGGAGCCCCCTTTAATCGAGAGAAAGCCCGTTTTATAGGTCCTATTTGATCCGGCAATATTCCTGGGTAACATTCATCGTTTAGTTCCCATATTTTCGGATAGTCATGTATATAAATTAATGCCTCTGCGAGGTGATCTCGTACTCTCCGGCTTTCTATCTTGTATTCTAGAGCAACCATTTTCTCGATTAACTAGTCCTTCTTAAACATCCTTGGGTTGTCAAAATACAGTGGTCTTCGGATAGTGTTATCGGGTTTACTGCATTTAAAATGGACCGGTAGATTTTCATTGGGGTTATCCATGTTTCTACCAATTGTTTCAGGAAAGAACTCGTTACAAACCGCGCACCGACTCATTTCGGTTTCGGGGACATTAAATATTTTCGTCGAAATTATCCAAGGGTCAGAAGATTTTATATCTTGAGCTCCGTCTAATGCGAAAACCAAATCGTTAACTTCAGAAACCCACCATCTCGGAGCGCTTTCTCGTGAAAATATACCATTATAAAGAGCTTTTTCAAATTTATTTGATATTTTTTTAAAGCCTTTATCATTAACACCTAACAAAGTGGCAGTATGTTGTTGATCGTAGAGTGGACCAGGGTAAGAAAGAAACGATCCTCTCAACCATCTTGCAAAGGAAATCGCATTCCCATCCGGATTATTTTCAGACTGTCTCATGAGTCCTGTTTTTAACTCGTCTGGTAGAATTAATTTAATACGTTCTTTGTTTGAATCTGGTACTTTTAGTAGATCTAAAAGAGTATCAACATTGCCCCGTTCAGTGTCATCCCGCAATGCTCGTAATGTTTTATAGTCCAAAGAGTCACGATATAGAGTTTCCTTCCCTTCCCGTAGGATAAATTTCGTATTTAATATTTGATCAGCAACATTTTCTGCTGCTTGAGCCCACTGCGATAATTTTACTTCACCGTTTGCTGTATGGAAAGATACTAAATAAATGGGATGTTCAGGAAATCGGTCTCTTATCAACGCAGCTACAGCCGGACCATGAAATGGGTATTTCTCGTTAATATCTGGATCATCTCTTTCGCCAAGATAGAAATCAACTAAAAATAAATCCGGAATTAATCCGTTCTTTAAATTATTTTCCTTAAGTTGTTTTTCTAACTCAAATGGACGTATGCATTCACATTTCATAGAATCAGATTCAAGATTCTTCGCATTTTCCGATTGGTTAGCGTCATCAACCCATAATACTGAAACGGTGTTACTCATGGGATGATTACCTCCACACATGTCTTCCATGGAGCTTCTGTTTTGATAAAATGCACGGTACCCTCATACATTTCAGTAATACTTTTAACAATATTTAAACCAATTCCACTGCCACGGCCTAAGGCCGCTAATGACTCATCTTGAACCCTTGTTTTCAATCCTTCATAGAATTTTCCTGATGGATCAGCATTCAAGGGATTGAATACGTTCTCCCAGTGTTTTTCTTCGAGACCAATTCCATCATCAAAGACAAGAATATGGGTTTTAAAATCCTTATCGAAAGCCTGAACACGAATTTTATGACCTTGGCCAGCTAAAATAGCTTTGATAGCGTTTGAAATCAAGTTCACAAAGATTGAAAAGACCTCTACTTCAAGCATGGGGCCGATCTTGATAGAATCCGGAATATCTATTTGTGGTTTATTAATATTGTATTCTTCTACGAGATATCCAAATCCATCAATTACTTCTTCGCATATGGGTTTAACTAAGACCTTTCGTCTTTCGGTTTCACCTGAGCTTTTTACCAATGTTCCAAAGAGTTTGATTTGTTGATCCAATCGATCTCGTGATTTTCTTAGGGATTGAGCGAACGAGGTAAATTCTGCGCGCTCAGCAGCAGGAATATCGTTGATAATTCGATCTATCGTATTTGCGTGCGTGTCTAGTTTCCCGATTAAGTATTTTACTTCGTGCGAGAAATTAAACATGAGTGAGCCAGTTGATGCAACTGCTTTTAAGATACCGGAATACGTTTCTGTTAAAGAGAAAGAACGTTCGATCAAATCCCTCGCTGATTCTAATCTGGCCTCTGATTTCTCCTTCTGGTCCTCGGGTAAAAATTTAATGGCACTTTTTGCTTCGTTGGAAAGCAATTCAATTGCCCTCAATGCCAAAGGAGCTGTTTTTTCAACGGATGTTGATTCAGAGAAATCGACTTCATCCAAATACCCCTCAAGTTCCCTGCTCGCTTCTATAATCTCACGTTTCCCGGTTATCATTAGGAATTCGTTGTAATGTAGTACCATCCACTGGATTGAAAGCCGGATCATATTCACCAATTCTTCATAAGCTTTGTTCTCGATAAAACCTTCTCTATCAAGTTTCACCTGGAAAGATAGCGTAGGATGTGATGAAATCATGACTCTCCCAACCAAATTTTGATTGCGAGGATGATTGAGCATCGCTCTGAAAGGATTAGCACCAAGTTTCAATGCAATATCGCTAAGTCTATCGTCAGTCCGTCCAATCCTTCGGGCAACCATGGCATCAATACTTAACCAGTCATTCCCAGGATCGCCATAGGGATAAACCCTAAAGCCATCCAAAAATACTCGGACTCCACCTTGCTCGGTTAAGATATCTAGTACGCTCCTCTTAGTAATGATACTCGTATCCCTTTGATATTGTTTATTAATAGGAAGCCAAGCAATTTCGAATTCTATATCCCTTAAATCTTCAAAGCTTTCGCTTAGGTTATATTCCCGTGGCCCTATTTCTTTTGCTTCAAGAGTCAAATGACAGATGCCGAGATCGTCTACTTGTCCTATGAGTTTTCCCCATCCGGCATCCATTAATTGATTTGCTAAAAATCCTTCCCCTCCAGAATATTCAGGGGCCTTAAGAAGTATTTCAAAACCGGGATCTTCTTCAAACCCTTCGCGCCGGACACCCTTTAATATTGAAAGGCTTAAAACTTGCCTTCTTAAAAGATTGAATTCACTTTCTGACCATGACTCTGCGAGGCTAGTAAGCTTAAGTGTTAGTCCAGATTGACCACTACTCAATATTTCGCTGTTGTAACTGCAGGGTATTTCTGTGAGAGTTGTGCCAGGTACGAAATCATCCCAATTGAATAAAACCTGAGTTCGCTCAATGTTGGTACCGCCCTTAACAAATGCAGTGGACTCGAGAGCTAGTTTCTTAGCTAGTCTTCTACAGGCAAAACGCCCAACACCTTTACTCCCTGTCTTTCTCCTACCGTATTTTTGTGAAATAGGCTCCCTTGCTTTTGATGTCGTGGCTATACGCATCCACAAGTCTTTGACTTCCTGAAATGACATACCGTGACCATTGTCAATGATATGGATTTCCCCACCTCTGCCACCCTTTTTGGCGTTGATGAAATTTACTGTTATTTCAGTTGCGTCAGCATCATAGGCATTTTTAATTAATTCGGCGAGAGCAACATAGTTCCTAGTTACTAACCGTTCTCCAAGCTCGCCTAACAATTGGCTATCAACACTGAATTCAAGTTCGTTTTCAGGCATAGCGTCCGCCTACTTTATTACTTGTATTGTCTTCAATCAAGTCATCAAATGATTGTAATATGTCCATGTTTCTTCATAACGTCGCTAGGTACATCTAACCAAAATACACCTACTAATCGGACATGTCCCAATAATCCCAGGACCAAGTCACCAAATGATGTTATATTACAAAGTTACACCCAGTAACCCTGACCTGTAAAATTTCAGGCTGTCATGAAATGTCACCGTCTGGGTGTAACGCTGCACCATCTCCAGGCTTTCCCAGCGTCCAAGGTTGAGGTGGCACAATAATCTCTCCTTCCCAGATAATTATTTTGGTGGCAAAGGTAAGGGTTTAGTAATATCACTCCAATCAAGGCCTAAAGTGTTATATCCACAATTTCTACATAATATTTTGTCAAAACCTTCTTTTGAGGTTAGAATCCAAGCATCTTCACACTCACAATTATCGCACTCTTTCTCTCCGCCTAACTTCCAGCCCATTTTTAATGCCTTATCCTTAACCTCTTCAGCTCTTTGCATAATTAGTCGTTTTATAGTCTCATTGTCCATCACTGCTCCGGCAGGAATGACTTTCGTATCTTTCTTCATTTTGCCGGGTCTTGCCTTCATCACTTCTTCAAAATATTTATGTCCCCATCTACGGTAATCTTCCGTTTCTTTCCTGTCAAGGAATAACATGCCAACGTTAATATCAAATAGTTGCTCGCAATATGGGCATTTGGTAATGGTGCCATGTTCTCGAATCTTATCGATTAGTAAATTGCAAGGTTCTTTAACCATTTCTCTCCTCCTATCAAATGCACGAAGCAGACATTTACTCTTAGCGCTTAAAGCGGGTCCCTCTCATCATCTCTATGTAAGGCCTGGTTTTCTCCCACCACGGGCGGTAAACATAGTTATGATGGTGACAACAATTAGGTTTCATACATTGAGGGCAAACAGGCGATTCACTGACATGGAGAATTCCTGCCTGCTCTGCCTCTGTTAATCTTGTGTATCTCTTCCTCCCCATAGCCTCTCCAAATATGAAGTCTTTTATTTCGACTTCTTCCCTAATTCCTAGCAAATATATTCACAAATAGAGTCCAAGATTTCCCTTATCCGAGTTGTCTTGATTCGCTTTTCATTGACGATGAGTTGTTTAACTTTTTCGGTACATCCTAGTAAGGGGATTTGCACTTCGGACACCTACGCGGTCTCTCTGGCTTCCTTGGTGTCCAACCATGGCCACAGCGTAAACACCTCAATTTTAGCAATTCGAAATAACTATTCATCTTACTTGTAAGGTTACCTTATAAGAAAATATTTTGTCAATACCCTGTTTGCCCATTTTAGGCCTATTTATTGTCTCATGAGATCCCTTAATTTGCACATACTACAAGGAGACTTCAGATTATGGTAATGTAGAATCAAATTATTCTAGCTTGGTAGTTTAGAAGCTACGTGTTTGATATTCTTCAGCAGTGTTATAATTAGGGGTATTATAGTCAGGCTGATTTCTCGGCGGAAATGTAGGTATTGAATCGAAAAGCAGACAGCGAACGAGACTAAAGGGTGGTAACAATGGATGGACGCAAGAGGCGACTTAAGATATCACTTGCAATATACTCCTGACGCACACGGAACAGTAAAGGCCCTGGGGATTGAGGAATACCCTGGCGAGATGGCAATTATCAGAGAGCTTGTGCAGAATGCAGATGATGCCTTTGACAAAGAGACCAAGACCTTCCCAACATACGTAAAGTTCACCGTTACGGATACAGAATTAATAATTGAACATGACGGTAAACCTTTCAGCAGACCCCCCAAAAGTCTACTAAAGAAGGATAACCTTCCGGCTAAACAACGCCAAGAACTGGAAAGCTACGATTTCTATCGAATATCCAAGATCGGCTTAGGTAAAACCGATGAAGAAATGACCGGTATTTTTGGCGCGGGATTCACTTCGGTCTTCCATGTGACAGATAACCCGCGAATTAAATCGAATGGATGGGACTTTGAAATACACATAGGTGATTATCCGGTTATTAGCGATATCCCTAGGAACCGCTTAACATTTATTCACCTACCATTCAGGTCAACAAAGACGAAGACCTCGTCGAGGATTGGGGCTGAGGTATTCGACGAAAGTAAGAAGCAACATTTTGAACAGCAAATATTACCGGAAGCTTATAAGGCGATATTTTTCCTGAAACACGTAAAAAGAATTGAAGTCAAGAAGGGCGAACAGGCCCTGTATGAGATAAGGCGAATTGAGCAAACAACCAAGACAAATATCCCAGGTCTTCTTTGTAAGAATGTTACTATATCAGTCAAAAACTTCAAAGATCACGATTGGCAGGATCCCAAGGAGAAGTGGTCTCTCTACTTAATGAGAAACATCCGAATACCCGCTAGGTTAAAGGAACTTGGCATGAAAATGGACCAAGAAGTCTCGGTAGCGATAAGCAAGAGTGAAACGCATTTCGCCGATCGATTCCATGTGCCAAACTATTCGTATTTCACTCTTCCCATAAAGGAAACCGGGTTTCACTTCAAGTACAACGCATCCAAATTCTGGACCACGACTGACCGGACGGACTTTATTAAGAAAGAAGGGTTAAAGAATAGCTGGAATGAGTGGCAGATTGATAACATCGTAGAATTGTTACTAGAAGTGACAGAGGAACTGATTAGACATGCCAAAAGCCCCGAAAGGATTTATGACATCTTACCACAACCACATGAATACCTTAATTCTTACGATGAGTACCTGATTAAGCAATTTAGGCAAAAAGTCATCAAGAAGAACGCCAAGATATTTTTCACCACGCAAAAGCGATGGGTCGGATCAAAGGCTACTTACACTGGTGATAAACGCTTGGAAGTAATTTTACCGAGCAGAAAATTCCGTCATTTTATTGATAGAAGGTACTTCGAAAAACGTCCGAGACTATTTACATACTACGGCTTGACTACTTTGGGCCATAAAGATGTAATACGATATTTAGATGAAAACCAAGACACAGACCAATTCAAGGAGCGATTTGACAAACGCCTAAGTCGAGAAAAGTTTGACCGTTCACGTTTATTGCTAGAGTATTTGAATTCGTGCGATTTGAACTCAATAGAAAAAAGGCAGCTGTTAGGCATAAACTTCATATTAACAGAAGATGGTACTCTTAGAAGCTCCACCTACCGAGTCTATTTCCCTCCGCACAACTCAATGCCATTAGTGAGTTGCGATGATATCGTTCACCATTCCATCTATTCCTCGAAAGACTCAAAGTCATTTCTCCAGCGGGTTCTTGAGATCGCTGAGATACGATTACACGATCTTATCGTTGACAGCTTTCTTCGCAGATTAGGGAACTATAGTGCTCGCCAAAAACTAGATTTCATTTTATATTTAGCTCGCCATAAGAACGAAGTGACTCGAAATACTGAAACAACCACTGTTTTAGCAGCTCAGCTCATGGAGTTCCTCAACGTTGAGATGAACGATTCAGACAATCCGCTGATATGTTTTAGCAGTGAAAAATTAAGGTATATGTTTAATGACCAATTGAATTACCTGTCACCCCAATACGAGGGCGTACTAGCTAGAAATGACCCAGACTGGAAGGCATTCTTTAAGGCAATCGGAGTGAGAGAAATTCCATCAGGTGAGAAAATCATCGCCGTTGCCCAATTCATCGAAAATCAAGGGTTTTCAAAGGAAAACGAAACCAGAGCTAGGGAGCTATTTGAGTTAGTCAACACAAATATAGATAGTCTGACAGAAGATGAGAGAAGTAAACTGCGTGAAAAGCTTATTGGTTTGAAGTGGATACCAACCATGAACCAATCCCTTGAATCCCCTGACTGTACGTACATTGATAATAGAATTATGTATCTCGTTGGAGAGGAGACTTCATTCATATCATTTAAGGTAAACAAGAATGATCCTCTGGTTAAGCTACTTGATATGCCTTCTGAACCTGAATTGGAGGGTATATGCGCCCACTTGCTTAACCATAGTGCTGATGTCCACCATGAAGTAGATAGGAAAGTGGATTTCAGAATATACGAGTACTTAAACAATAACGCCCATAGATTAGATAGTGAACTGGACGATGAATTAAAGAGCAGGCTACTCACCAGCAGAATTATTTGGCATAGAGGAAAGCTATGGAACCCGAGCAAGTTATATTTGAATAACTACCATCGGCAATAC
>SDBT01010554.1_pt1 | contig 14906 bp, 15 predicted proteins | sample 2277101 | NCBI WGS metagenome assembly SDBT01 (sample SAMN10404973, study PRJNA504765) | marine sediment metagenome | isolation source: marine sediment core GS10_PC15, 103 cmbsf | place: Arctic Ocean: Southern Knipovich Ridge | collected 2010 | reverse complement strand
CTGCCAAGAAAATCACAGTAGAATTTGCTTTATATGAAGTTGAGAAGTTTTACGGTTATTATACTATCCATACACTGACTGAAAATGGAGATATTATTGGAATGCTTAGTGTTAATGGATTCAGTGGTGATGTCTGGTATCATAACTGGCATGGAATCTTTATTGATATGGAAGAAGAACATTAATGAATGTGGTTTTAATAATTTTTACCAAGAGATCTGTTTATATAAGATGCTCCAGTAAAAATTAAGATTTTAATTTGAAACTATTTTAAATGGTATTTATACATTATCTAACATTCATAAATAAAGGAGATAGATAAGCATGGAAGAATTTCCACCAATACTTTGCAATAAAGAATATGAGGCATCTTCAATTTTTACTCCTGATAGTTTACTATGGGAAACACGTAGACAGCGGTCTATTTCTCCTGGCAAAATTCCTGATATCTGTGTTCTTGATCCGGATGGGGATATAGTATGTAATTTGTTAGGAGAAAACAAATGTTCTATAAATCCTCATTGGGCTTGTTATCATACAAAGCTTTTTAATTTTGAACTAGATGGTATAACAATAGGATTTATAGGATATGCCGTTGGTTCTTCGTTTGCGGTACTTGTTGCTGAGGAACTTTTTGCTTCAGGTTGTAAACTTTTAATAAGTATTTCGTCAGCAGGTCAAATATTACCAGTTGCAGTGCCTCCTTATTTTATTGTTATAGAAAAGGCTTTAAGAGACGAAGGGACAAGTTATCACTACATTCCTGCATCTAAATACTCTGAAATGAACGGAACATGTTTAAATATGATAAAAGATGCTTTTTATAGGCCTTCAGCTCCAGTATATTTTGGGACTACCTGGACAACTGATGCACCTTTTCGTGAGACGGCCAAAGAAATAGAGAATTATTGCAGAGAAGGAATTTATGCAGTAGAAATGGAAGCTGCTGCTCTGTATGCCTTATCAAAAGCCAAGAAAAAAGATGTTATATGTTTTGCCCATATAACCAATGAGATGGGTAAAGAAAGTGGTAACTTTGAGAAGGGGATAGCAGAAGGTAGTAAGGATGCTTTAGATATTATTTCCATTACTGCAATGAAATGGTTGTCTATGTCAAATGATGTAAAAACGTGGTATTACACAATATAAATATACTATTTCAATAGTGAGAATATAACGAAACTTATATGCTCAATTAAGATATATTTATATGCTTATATGCTTTTGAATAAATAAATAATTTATTGAAAAATGATACACCTTTTTTATAGTGTCCCATTTGTCTCATTTTTCCGTGACCACACTGCTCAGCCATTACAGACAACTACCTCATAGATATCTTAATTGTAAATAGTTTAATAATGCAAACTATATATTACTAATTATAATATATATTTGACATTATGATTTATATATGTTACTTTATAGCTAAAATTGAGTGAAAAAAAGACGATGGAAGAAATAATTATTAAAAATAAGCTAAAGCTGGCCAGAGTGGAGAAGGATTTAACCCAGGAGCAATTAGCAGATTTGGTCAGAGTGACCAGACAAACCATAGGGCTTATAGAAGCAGGCAGATATAATCCTTCCTTAAAACTCTGCCTTGCTATGTCAAAAGTACTGGACAAGGGGCTTGATAAATTATTTTGGATCGGAGAAGAGAATAATGAGAAAGAGACTGTTTAAAACAGATGAAAGAATTAGTGAAGCTTATAACCGCATAGGTGCTATAAGTTTTCATATTCTAAGTGTCGTAGTATGGCTGAATTTAATATACAGGATTGTGGTGCTTGATCAAGAATGGAGAGAGTTTGTAGACATAGCAGTGGTTCTGATATTTATTGTAATCCTCTATATTGTAATTATTTCATATTTTATCAGGGAAGCAGCTATAGGTTCTAAAAAAGAAAGTCCCAGCAGGCTATCCATTGCAGCTCTGGTCACAGGCATACTGGCAGGTGCCCTGGGAATGCTTCAGATAACTATGCAGCCCGGTGTATATTTAATTTTGTATCCTATTCTTGGTAGGATACGTAGTCTTATCATACCATTAGTTTTTCTGTTAGTAATTGCAGCATTTGTGTGTGGAGGTATCGATTTAATAATAATAAAAGTGAGACGCAATAGTAAAAAAGGCAGGGGATTTGATATAGCAGGGATAGTCCTGGCAGCAATTCCTGTATTGGTTGTTGTAGGCTTTATTGTTAATTCTGTTTATTTTTCTGAATCATCATCCGATGTTCATACTGGGTCACCCCGCTGGTCCCCTGATGGTAAAAAGATCACTTTTGTATTCGCCGAACAAGACAGTAATTCTGATATCCATGTTATGAATGCCGATGGTTCAGGCTTGGTCAATCTTACAAATAGTCCGGAAGCTGATTGGAAACCCAGCTGGTCCCCTGATGGTAAAAAGATCACTTTTGTATCCGTCGGACAAGACAGAAATTCTGAGATCTATGTTATGAATGCAGATGGTTCAGGCCTGGTTGTTAACCTTACAAATAGTCCGGAAAATGAGTATAGTCCTATCTGGTCCCCTGATGGTAAAAAGATCACCTTTGTATCCCTCGGACAAGACAGAAATTATGAGATCTATGCAATGAATGCAGATGGTTCAGGCCTGGTTAACCTTACAAATAGTCCGGAAGGTGAGTTTGACCCTATCTGGTCCCCTGATAGTAAAAAGATCACCTTTATATCCGCCGGACAAGACGGCAACTATGAGATCTATGTTGTGAATGTCGATGGCTCAGATCTGGTTAACCTTACAAATAGTCCGGAAGGTGAGTCTGGCCCTACCTGGTCCCCTGACAGTAAAAAAATTACTTTTTCCTCTAACAGGAACGGCAACCGTGAGATCTATGCAATGAATGCAGATGGTTCAGGCCTGGTTAACCTTACAAATAGTCCGGAAGATGAGTTTGGCCCTATCTGGTCCCCTGATGGTAAAAAGATCGCTTTTGCTTTCAAACAGGATGAACGGGATGATAACCTTGAGATTTATACAATGAATGCCGATGGTTCAGGCCTGGTTAACCTTACAAATAGTCCGGAAAATGAGTCTGGCCCTATCTGGTCCCCTGATGGTAAAAAGATCGCTTTTATATCAGTTTATAATGGAAAAAGAGAAATCTATATTATGAATGCTGATGGTTCGGGTCAGACAAGGTTGACGGGAGCGGAATAATTTTTCTAATATTTAAGTTATTAATATCAAGAATCTTAAAGAATAAGCAAGAGTGAAAAGATAAATAATAGTTAAATAACCAATTCTGGTATAAAAACATCCTCATTTAAGTTCAATAAAGTGGTTCTAACTCCGTCTACTATCCCCAGCCACATTTAACTTTTTTAAATACTCAAAATAACCTTTAAATTGATTAATTCTCTTAAAAATTGGTTCGAAATTTCGCAACCCGGGCCAGCCAGTATTGGTGAATACAAGAACCTCTTTATTTGAGTTATCATCTTTATTTATTGGAATAGTGTATTCTATTGTAACAGTTGGATTGTCCATCCAGATTTTTTTAATAAAAGAAGAAATAAAAGCCTTCCTTTTTGCAATTGAACCCTCAATTAATATATGGGTAAAGTCTTCAATATAATTTTTAAGTTCCTTTGTTGTAAAGACCGGAATTTTATCCTGTGTACTTTCCAGCCCTAAAAGATATTTTTTATTTTCAAGTCCACTGATTTTTTTGTTTAGCTCTTTTAACCTTGGCGCAATATCATTTATATCTAAAATTGATATTTCTATGGAATCAAATAACTTTTTCCTTCTGGCTATTTTATCTGATATTTCTTTTTCGATAATTTTAAGTTTCGTCTGATTTTCTTTTTTAGAGGTGTCCATATCCTCATTTAATATCTTGATTAGATACTCAATATTTTCAGGAGTAAATATCTTTTCTTTAATGATATTGATTATAAAGTTATCAAATTTTGGAATGCTTAATGGTTTTTGACTGCAAATATTGGTTCCAGATTTCCACCTAGTAAAAGATAACATATTTGAACATTTTTAAAAAAATGAAAAATACAAAAGTAAAATTAAATGGTGTAAGACCTAGGTACAAAGGTTCTGTAAACCTAAAAATAATAAAGTATGCAAATATAGACAAATCAGAATTATTTTTCTATGACACAGAAATAGATATTTTTATCGGTTTAGGTCCTATGTATAAGGATAGTAATTTTAACACAAAAGGAAGTTGTACTGACCCTGAAAAAATAAAACGAAACCAGACACTGGCAAATAACAGGGCAAAGTCAAGAATAAAAAAGCTAGTAATTGAAAACGGTCTTAAATATCATTGTGTTACTACCTACAGCGACAAAAAGGAAAACAGGGATAATACACTAAAGGATGATTGCAGGGATATAGTAATCTATGATAACAAGCTATTAGTAAAGAAGCTTTCATATCACTTAAAACATAAAGTTGATTATGTAGCTGTATTAGAATACCAGATAGATAGATTTAAGAAATATGGATTTAAGTTCTTCCATGTGCATATAGCTTTAAACGAACTTATAGATGAAAGATTATTTTGGTCTTGTTGGAATTCCATGAAGTGTATGGAATGTAATAATTATCTAGTAAAAGAAGATGATTTTAAATGTAATGAATGTAAATATTTTAATGGTGTTACATCATATAAAGATGATGATCTTGATTTATTAAGGACTGCTAATTATTTTTCTAAGTATTTCTCTAAGGGTTTTGAATACAATGAATTTAACCAGAGGAAATTTAACCAGAAAAGGTATCTAAGCTCATTTGGGTTAGAGATGCCCAAAACTATTAATATAGCAATAAGTGAAGATGAATTTAAGGATATTATCTTGAACTGTGAATATATAAAATCTATGGGGCTATATAATAATATAGGCAGTAGAGTGGTAGTAGAAAATAAATTTATAGATAAATATTTGTGTGGTAAAGATAATGTTAAGTGAAACTGAAGTAACTATTGCCGGTTTTAAGTTTGAAAAGATTGATGGAAAAAGAATTATACAATCTGTTTTTCTACTTGATACCGAAAGGGGTAATTGTATAGAAATACCTGTTTTAAATGATGAAAATATTGATAAAGTAAAATTGACTAAAGAATTATTAGAATATTATCGCAAGGAAGTTGTTGCCATTATTGATGTTAGAAATAGCATTAATAAATCAAATAAAAATTATGTTGATTTAGGATTTGTGGGCATTAAAAGCAATCATATTTAATTAATATCTGACTAATTATGGAATAACGTAAAGATTTTATTTTCAATTAATGATAAAATATGTTAATTATATATGAAATAATTGTTTTAAATATAGAAAAATTAAAATAAGAGGTAAGTTGATCAAAAAAATAGAAGTTTATACAGAAATGCCAAAACAAGAAAATTTATGAGATTTTAGATATATGAGCATTAATGACCAATTTTTAAAGTTCTATGAAAAAATAAAATTAACAACTTCCCAAAAAGAGGAAGCAAAAAATAAATACAATGGAGTATGTAAAAAACTCCATAGTGTCTATTATGACGATATTACTTATGATGGAAGTACTAAATTACTGATTGGTTCATATGCAAAACATACTCAAATAAGACCTGCACGAGATATTGATGTTATTTTTAAAATGCCACCAGATAAATTCAACCAATACGACAATAATCAGTCAAATGGACAATCTAGACTATTGCAGGACATTAAAATAATTTTAGAAGAAAAATATCCAGATACTACAATAAAGGCATTTGGCAAGGTCGTTGTCTTAGAATTTGCTGATACAAAGCATAATGTTGAACTACTTCCTGCATGGGAAAAAAGTGACAAGACTTTCACTATTCCAAATTCTGAAAAAGGGGGATTTTGGGAATATTGGGACCCTCGTTCAGAAATTGAAGCAATTAAAGATTCTGATAAAAAGACTGGCAAAACAAAAGCTTTAATTCGAATGATTAAGAAATGGTCCGAGAACTGTTCAGTTAGTTTGACATCTTATAAAATTGAAAAAAAGGTATTGGGATTTTTTTCAATTTTTAGTTCTTACGAAGATAAGTATTCTTTTCTAGTAAGAGATTTTTTTAGTTATTTTTATCAGACTATTAGTGATGAATCAGTAAAAAGTCATTTAAATACTGCAAACATAAGGGCAAAAAAAGCTTGTGATTTTGAAGAAGAAGAATCTTTTGAAAAAACAGTTGATGAATGGAGAAAAATATTTGGGGATGATTTTCCAGCAGCTCTTTTAAAAGAGGCTACCCTATCATCTGATCTTTTAACACCTACTTTGGGTGACTATTCACATTGTAGACCGTTAGAATGGCCCTATAATCAAATAAATAAAGTTAAAATAGATGCTTATATTTATACAAGTGATAAGAATAAAAAATTAGGTGGAATAAATTCGAATGGAAGAAGTTTAAATAGAAATTTCAATTTAAAATTTATTGCAACAACAAATGCAAAAGGTAGTTTTGATTATTATTGGCAAGTGGTTAATACTGGTACAGAAGCCATAAATGATGGAGGTTTAAGGGGAGTATTTATTCAAGGAAATAGAGTTCAGTGGGAATATACTAAATATAGAGGGAAACACTGGATAGAATGTTTTATTATCCAAAATGATATTTGCATTGCAAGAAGTAGAAAATTTTTTGTGAATATAAAATAATTTATGGATAAAATAAATTTACAACTAACAAGAGAATCATTTGGCCGTGTAGTATACACACATAAAACACATGAGAAGGAAGCAGAAAGGTTTATTAGTAGTGCTATAAGAACGAAATGGACAAATATAGTTTTAATTGCTCTTACTTCAGGAACCCTAATTAGTACAATAATAACAAGCCAGACATTACTAGCTTATATCAGTGCATCTTTAGCAACAATTACATTAGCGTTTACTATATTTCAGTTAAGTTTCAATCCTGAAGAGAAAGCTGAAAAACATCGACAAACTGCAAAAGAACTGTGGTTCCTTAGAGAAAAACATGCAAATCTAATAGCTGACATTTTAAATAATAAAATCGACTCAAAAATAATCATTTCAAAAAGAGATGAACTCTTGGAAAAATTATTTATAGTTTATAAATTTGCTCCAAATACTAGTTCTAGAGCTTATAAGCTGGCTCGAAAAGCATTAAAAATAGATGAAGAGCTAACATTTAGTAATGATGAAATAGACCAATTTCTTCCAGAACAATTACGAATTGGAATAAATAAGTAGTAGACTCATACTTACAGTTAAATCGATTTTATAGTTATTAAAAAAATTAATATTCAATTTCTATCGATTGAGAAATTTAGACTGGTAGTTAAATTAGGTATGACAAAAATATATGAAAGTGTAACAATATATTCAAATAAACCTTTAAAATCAAAATTTAGATATAAAGATTCCTTCCAAATTTATCCCTCAAAAAGGAAATTAAAAATTAATGGGCGGATTATTTATCCTATAATCCTACAACTTTCTTTTTTAAAACCTATTAGGTACTATAGATTTTCTACACATAATTCAGACAAGCTTACTAATATATTAATTGAAAAATTACATTTATTATCTTTATTTACACAATTTTATTTTTTTGGATTTAGTAAAAGAAAGCATCCAATTAAGAAGTTTTCATCTAACGAATATCCTGAAATAAAAAGGGGAATGATTAAATGGTATCAAGATAAAACACTTGATGATCGAAATGTACCTGAAATCATTGTTCCAGATAACATAGAGGATTTATTTGATAAATATGAGAAATTAGACAAAGAGAAATATAATATATTTAGAAAATCTTTATATCTATTTTATTCGGGAGTTGAGCTAAAAGGTTCTTTTCCAAGCCAGTCTTTCATTTCTTTGGTTTCTGCGCTCGAGACATTAATAGATTTTGATAATCCTTTTTCTGGAAGATGTAATAGTTGTGGCCAACCTATTTATAAAGTTTCAAAGAGATTTAAGGATTTTATTTTGAAATATGCCTATAGTGGTAAAGAGACAAAATCTAATAAAAAATTTATAACTAGTTTATACAATAAAAGATCGGAAATAACACATAAAGGTTTGTTGCTAGTTGCTGATTTATTTTGGGATAATAATCAAGTTTTTGTCGATTGGAAAGAGTCATTTTTACATAAAGATTTAATTGGTGTTACAAGACATTGTCTGACTAATTGGTTAATTATAAATTAATAAATACTTAATTCCACAAAGATATCTCTTTTATCTTCTTATCTAGTTAAAAGATAATTACAATTTAATTTCAATTTTAATTTTAAAGGTTCTTGCTATTGTTAGTCTTGGCCAGCCAGAATCATCAATCAAAGAAGAGAGATCTATAATTCCTATTTCCTCCACCCTTGTTTTTCGAAAACCATAACTAAATGGTTTTCCCGAACGAAAATTCTATTATTATCAGGCTTCTTTAAAGAGTATTTGAGTCTAGTGAAAAGAATATTGCCACCCCCGACTGCACCTCTTTCCGCCCTTCCTGTTTTCCCCGGAGGAAAAACCATTCCTTATCAGGAATGAAAATCCTAGTGGATTTTTACAGGAAAGGGTGCCCTCCACATACTATCGTATACATCGGCGGTCGCTCAGGCTTAACGCCTTCACTAAATGGGTGCAGTCGGGCGCCGCCCGACACCCGCTGGCGCTTTCACGGAATTCCCCCCTTAAACCCCCCTTCCGTTTGGCGCTCCTCGCCTTGGAATTATTTAATATCTTTACCTTCTTTGAATTAATACAATTTAGGTTGAACAATCCTTTTAACCAGGCGAGTTTAGAAAAAGATATGTATGCTTGGATGTATGTTTGGATGAGAGGTTATTACCATATAAATAAAATGAAAATTATATACTCACTATAGGTATTGCAAAATGATAGGTAAATGTAATAATAGGGTTATATTATTATCTATTAAAAGAGGAAAATAAAATGGCAAGAAGACAAGTAACAAAAACAGGAAAAGATTCTGATGGGGACATAACAGCTTTATGTAATCCTTCTGAGTATTGGTCTCCTCGTGCAAAGGCTGACGCAATTAGTGATATTGAATCGAATGAGCACTCCTATTATGTGATAGCAAGTGGTTTACGGGAAGTAGATGTTCATGTTGTAGATGACCCTTCTAAGGGAAAATATTTACGAACTGATTCAGATGGAACATCTAGAAATAATTTAGATGACTTACCGGATTGCTAATTTAAATGCACAATTTTCTAAAGGATTATAAGTTTACCTCTCAGATTAAATAATCACCAGGAGAAGACATATGCCCTCTAGCTATAGAGATTCAAAACAAAAATTAATAGATGATATGGATGCAACAACCGGTAGTGGTTCCAAACAGTTTGATTTAGCAAAAGCAATTTTAGAAGTTAAAGGTCAAGAAGAAATCGCGAATCAAACTAAAAATCTTACAACAGCTACATGGATTTTAGCATTTGCTACTATAGGATTGGTGATTGCAACAATTTTCTTAATTATATTTACAAGTAGCCTTTAGAAAATTTCATATTTTCTCCAACGTCTATATTGGCAATGGTGACTTAATTCGCAGTTTTTATATCTGAATGACCTAAAATTCTATATTAGTGTCCTATAGGATTATTACTTGCTTTTTTTATTTTTTCCAATCCTTAATTCTTCAGGAAGAAATTGGTCGATTTCCTCATTACTAAATGTTAGTTCTTCAATATCTTTACCTTCTTTTGGCCAGGCTAGGTTAGAAAAAAATATGTATGTTTGAATGAGATTTTGGAGGGAGGCGGGGTGCCATTGTACGATAGTTAAAATTTCATCTTTGTTTTCATCTGGTATATTGAAAGATACTCCCCACTTTAATTGAATTTATTTCAGGATATTAGAAATTAAATAGAGATTAGTTTCTTTACCTCTGAAAAGGTAAGAATTGCTTCAGCATCTATTTTTAATTTGGATTTACGGCTTTTATCTTTTCTTGTATTCAGATAATTTACAAGAAGTTGTTTTATATATTTATCAGGGGGAGTAAAAAATTTATAGCCAGATATATTTCTTTCAATCTTTCCTAAAATTTCAATGGGGTATTCTTCTGACACTTTCCAAAATTTAAGAATAGCTTTGCCTTCATGTAAGAAAATTGGGACCACTGACAATCTTTCTTTTTTGTTAATCTTTAAATCTAGTTTAAGACGTCCATTGCTCCAACTAATTAACCTGTAGTTATTTTGTTTACAAATATATTCAAGTGTATTTTTTACTCTCTGAAAATCAGTTTCCTTTACAAAAATATCGATATCTTGATTTTCGCGAATAAACTTTCCAACATAACCGGCGATCCCGACGCCTCCGTAAGTCCAATAGTCAATACCAGCATCTTCTAACGCTGGAAGTAAGATTTTAAAAACTGGTTCAAGATGACTGTTTATAACTATCTCCTTCGGGGATCATCAGTGTCGTATATTTTTCCATCAGCACAGAGTAGTAAAATTCATGATTGTAATTGGTTTGTAGTTATATCAATAATATCCCACTTGGATTGAAAATTAGTAATTTCGTTGTCAGGTATATGGGCTTTATGCACAGCAACACACAGTAAATCTGTAGCACGTGTCATGCCTACGTAAGCCATTTTTTGGCTTTCCTGAACCCTCTTACCTAAAGATCCATTAATCCTACTTCCTTTTAACTGTTCGAACAACCTCTGGGACTCATAAGATTTTCCCGAATCATTATAATAATATGTTTCCAAATAAAGAGTAGCAGTATGAGTTTCTCCTTTTACACTATGAATGGTTGCTACTTCAATTCTAACCTCATCTTCACCATCCTGGTAAGAAAAATAGTTATCTTCGACAAGTTCTTTGTCATCAACATCTGTTCTGGAATCATTTGATACTGATTTATTTAGAAACTCCTCACAACCTGATTTCAGATTTTCTACTGAAAAAATATCTTGCAATAAATGTCTTATATATGCTGCCAAATTATCTTTAATGTCAGATCCTTTATATACATCTAAACACCAACTTAGAATTTGCAATTTGAAAGATTCATACTCGTCTGAACAATTCTCTCTCAAAAACTTAATTAAAGAGTGAATAGTGAAAGACTTGTCATTTTCAGTTTTTATCTTTTCCACACGTAGTGCTTTCACAATAACCGCTAGTATTCTCATCCTAATGATATTAAGCCCTTTCTTATCTAAATCTTCTAGGCTGCAATAGAGATACTCTTCTAATGAATCAAAATCCACTTTATTTTTCTTGACCTGTGCTGAAAAACCACTAAAGTAACTATCTATTCCTTTTTTGCCACCTTTTTTATTTAGTTTAACCCAGCCAACAGCCTTAAAAACTGCCTTTTCTTTTATGTGTAAGTTATCCTTAATAATTGTTTTTGCAAACTCTGGCAACACTTTTTCTATCGTCGAATCATTAAACAGAAATATTTTCGGCTTTATATTTACTCTTGAACTGTTTCCAGAGAACTCTTGGGGTTGAATGGAAATATTTTTCACTGTATCTGCAATGCATTCCGAAAGCCTCATACTACCATTAAGAGTCAGATGCCCTTCTCTTGGAACCCAAATAAGATTAGATTTTACTCTCTTACCATAAATTGCTTGATTTTGATCTCCAATTCTTTGAACAGTTGAGTGACAATCATTAGGGAAAATGGTGTCTAGAATACTAATTTGGTGGGTATCTGTATCCTGCATTTCGTCAATAAATACAAAAGCAAAACGTTTTTGCAAAAGCTCAGCGACTAATGGAAATTTATCAAAGTAACGTTCTGCTAAATAATACGCATCGTCATAGCAAAGATAGCCTTCACTTAACAACTTCTTTCTCATGACGAGTAAAGCTCTATAAGTATTTGTGGTTGTTCTCAGAGGGAAATTATCTTTACTACCGTCAATCCATTTTATAAGGTTCCCATCTTTATCAAACCTTAAACTTTGTAGAAATGCAGTTTCATCATTTTGTCTACTCAGCCAACCCCTGGCAGCTCTAGGTTTCCATACTTTTTCATTAAAAATTTCATCATCTATTCTTATTGGTTGATGTCCATATGTTTGTGTATAAAAGGGAACAGCTAGGAAGTGATCAACAAAACTCTGAATTGTACCAATAAAGTTGGGATACTGAAACAACTCAGGAACATATGCCGAAGTTTTAGTTTTTATTTCATTTATGGCAGCGTTTGTATGTGATAAAACTAAAACCCCGCCTTCTTTCAGAGGAAGATGCCTACCAATAATTAATAATTTTGCTAACAAACAAGTTGTTTTTCCACTTCCTGGACACGCTTGAAGATCAATACTGTCTAAATTCCTGATAAAAGTAATCCGCTCATCATCAAAATTTTCTTCCTCAGAAAGCAAGACGGACTTTGCATATTCAACATCATCTTTAGTTATTGTCATTTGAGGCTGCATAATCAATAGCTTCAATAAGATATTTAATTTCCGTATCTGACATCAAGTTAGCGATAAAATCCTCATCGTCTCTTTTCTCTTCGATTTGTTTTGCCAAATACTGAGCTACTATGGCTTTGGATATTTTCTTTGATGTTATAATATCATAAATCTTTTTAGCCAAATCCTGGTCATTAAGCCCACTACTAAAATTTGACCAATTTTCTATTATTTGCCTACCTGTTTGTCCATCCTTTTGCATCTCATCTCCGGCACGCTTAATAGATTCAAAAAGTAATTCCCTGATATTATGAGAAAGAGCCATGCAATACTCAAAAGTCCAGTGAGGTGATATGAATGTTTTTACAGGTGAACCATCATACTTTTCTTTTTTTCCAGCCATCTTAGTAGTTTTGTGAGCTGCTTCATTTTCAGGTTTAACATCAAGATCAGTTATTATAGAAACAGGTAATTTAAGTTCTTGTAAACCATCTTTTCTTTGAAATATTCTTGAATATCTTAAAAATGTCAAGCCACCAACATTAACAATCGAAACACCGTGGCTAGATAAATCTTTATCTAAAACTCTTGCAAAAGTCGGAATAAGAATATTTTCAGCATCTCCCTCAACCAAGATAACCCCTTGGGCAAAAAATAGATTTGCTTTTGTTACATCTAAAAATCTTTCCAGAAAAGCATAATCCGTCTCTTCCAGTTTTGAGTATTTAGGACCTAAAGGGTAAACATTACCTTCATGGCACAATATCAAATCACTTATATGAACTTTAGATGCCAAGTTAGGACTATGCGATGTCAAAATAAGTTGAACATCATTTTCTGAGCTTTCTTTCTCAAGTGCTTCCATAACCCTTAATTGGGCTTGTGGGTGTAGATGAGCTTCAACTTCTTCAATAAGGCCAAGTTTTAAGCCTTCATAATTTTTTCTCTTTAAATGGAGTAATTCGGCTGCAATAAAAAGAAGATTAAAAATGCCCAGACCGCTACAATAATCGTCAAGAGTTAATCTCAATATCTCTAAAATATTTTTTAAGTTGGGATTATCTATATCAAATTTCGCCTTTTGTGTTGAGTTGGTGCTAAGAAAACTGGCTAAGTAAGTTCTAAGTGTATTCAATATCTCAAAACCATTCTTATCTTTATTTGTTTCATTTTCAAAATATTCCATAATGTCTTCATTGGTCTTAACCAGTATCTTGACTAGATCATGGTTTTCTTTATCTTCAAAAAGGGGATGTGTATAGAGAATTTGAGAAAGACGAGAATTTCTTCGAGCTATTAATTCTGCCTTAGCATCACGTAGTGGTTTTAAAAATGTTGCTTTTAAATACTCCCTTGCTTCAGCACTCACGGGTCTTCCGTCGTTGTCAACACCACCTCTTATTTCATATGGAAGTATTTTATCTGGAGTTTTCTTTACATCTAAAATCAACCTTAAGTATGGAACTTTTAAAGTTTGACCATTTTCATTTATAAACTCCCCAACTCCTAACCATTCAGTAAAATTTTTCGCCTCTATGTCCTCTAGGCCACGAAAAACACATTCTATTCTTAATCTGTTACTTCCATGAAAAAAATCATCTTCTTCAAATTTTATCCACTCCCAACTATGTGTTTTTAAAACCAGTTTAATAGCATCGACTATACAACTTTTTCCTGAATCATTTTCACCCACTAATAAATTCACTCCAGGCTTCAAATCCAAACATAAATGAGGGCGATCCATATCTAGTTCATCATTGGGATCGCCAAACTTTCTAAAATTCCAGAATTTAATGTTTGATAGATACATAGTTATTTACATTTTTATTACAAAAAAATATCAAATTGAGAGCATGTATTTAGATACATCAAGCCCTCGATTTAACTAATTATACTAGAAGTTAATAAGAACTATAAGTATTTTAAAATATTTTAGTCAATGATCTAGGTAAAAGGCTTTCATAAGATAATACTTTTCAGAAGCATTAGTGCCAGTAGAATTTTAGCTTCCTGACCTTTCATAATATTTCTATTGATTATTTTTTTGGGGGAAGGTCATTATGAATGATTTACGTTCTACTATTGATCCAAGAAGTAGTCTATTTTGAAGATCATCAACATATGGCTTTATTTGCGTATTTCGGTCACATCCGGACAGCATAACGGCAACATCCGAACACCTTGTTAGACTAATTATTTATCTGATACCCTTAAACCTCAAATATAAAATAAATTCCTTCAAAGCGAAAGATTGTAAAAATATATTCGGCTAAAAAGAAAGTACTTAGACCGATCTATTGTTGAATAAACAACATTATGCTATATTTATCATAGGCTAATCATATGAAAGGCAGTAAGAAGTGGATAATCCTTACGTAGTAGAAATAATAAATATTCTAAACCAGATAAAGGGGTGGATATTTGCTCTGATCGGAGTAGTAACCGTAGTAATAGTAGTAAAGAATGCCTTTTCCTATCAGGCAGGCGATAGCAGTGAA
>SDBT01010552.1_pt1 | contig 14908 bp, 44 predicted proteins | sample 2277101 | NCBI WGS metagenome assembly SDBT01 (sample SAMN10404973, study PRJNA504765) | marine sediment metagenome | isolation source: marine sediment core GS10_PC15, 103 cmbsf | place: Arctic Ocean: Southern Knipovich Ridge | collected 2010 | reverse complement strand
TGATACTGTCCCCACCGGTCTGACAGCAACGATAATGCGTAAAACTAAAGTGGAAAAATTGTGGATCCCCCGCGTTGCAGTTCCTGTTGGAGAAGAGCCAGACAATAATTTTGATAGAGAGTTAATAGATAAGGATATTCTCTGGGATTCTATCAGGTCGGTTTTAGAGTTAGTTGATCTAGAGGATAAGCATGAAAGATATATTCCGCAGGGAGAGCATGCGTAAGCATGTTGACGTAGATAAACCTTCCGGATATATTAAGAAGCGTCTTCGAAGACTTTCTAGAAATAGATTAAAAGAAGCAGTTCATAAGATAGAATCTAATGAGTCCGTAGTATAACCGAGGTCTTTTATATTGAAAGGATAATTATGTCAGGATCGGGTGTTAAGAATCACATTACTGTATACATTAGTGACGAAGATGCGAAAGTCCTTAAGAGAGTAAAGAAGCGTTTAGGGAATAAGTTCAGCATTTCTGGGGAGGCCAGAAAGGCGATAGTAAGGGCGGCGGAAAAAGCTCTGGGATCTTCTTCTAAATCTACAGTAGAAGAAATAGACGATGTATTTGCAGAGGAAGAAAAGAAAGAGAAGAAGAAGACCCTCAGAAGAGGAGCTCTTAGGAAGTAGTTATGCCTGACCATTTTAAGCCCATTAAATGGATAGTCTTTTCTGATAAAGATTCAACTCTCCCTGTTGGATATGTAGAACATTTGCTAATTAAGAGTGAAGATAAGTACGAGGCTACTACGATGGATGGATCAATACCTCTGTGGTTTGATACATTGGAACAAGCTATCAGTTGGTTACGTGAACCCTCCTAGAGATAGGAGGGTTTTTTGTTGTCTTTTTTAGGAGGAGTGTCATGCGTAGGACAGTTAAGGGAAATACGAGTTACTCAGAATCATTCCTTGAAAAGTTCTCCATGATATACATGGAGGTACAGGAGCTTGATGGAGCCCCTACCAAGAAGACTCTCTGGCATTTAGAGGATGAGCAGCGCAAGCTAGTAGCCCTCTGCGGACGTACTCTACACAGCGTCTGCAAGAGCGTCAGCCCCGCTCTTGCTATGTTGGGGACACCATGCCCCGCGTGCATAAAGATTGTCCGTTCGTGGCTGAGCGGGAAGCGCGAGAATACCAGAAATTATCGCATGAAATCTCTGGTAATGGCTGACGTTGACTTCAGGAATAACGTTCAGAAGACAGTTTCTCCGGAGATGTTTATAGTGAATTTTGCGGCGGCTGACCACAGCGATAAGGACTTTACGCGGTTGACTGGGAAGAGAAGTAAGAATGCCTGAATATACAATGATAATTACTAAAGGAGAACAACAGGGAACCATAAGGGATATGGAAAGGGCTATGGCCTTCGTGAGAGGTATTGGTCAACCTAAAGCAGAAGTAGTTCAGGCTTTCCCCGGAGCGGGGGTTATCGTTCTTAAAGTTCCTGGACATACTGACTATGGAAATTATCAGCCGCTAACTTATCAACTATACACCGTCAATCGCGTGGTGAGTACAAAAGAACTTATTTGTACAATGTTGGCGGAGTTTGAGGGTCGTGGATTTGAACTATATGATCGGCTAACTCAATTGAGTTGGAAGCCGATAACTAAGGAGAACTAACAATGGAGTATCCCAATCTGTATCATATCATTAGAGAAATTGGTAAAGATAATGGGATGAAGCTTCTTAAGGAGCCCAATTGGTCTTCTGTAACCCTAACCCTGGGTTTAAAGGACATAGATGCGAGCCTAGATGAACTTGAAGAGATAGCTGGTATGATGAGCCCTGCAGAACGAGTAGTGTTCGCCACTGGAGAATCACAGGATATTTTTGAGCTTACTGATAAATATGACAAAGATGAACATCTTAATGAATTCATTGGAGAATGCTTTGCTGGTGATTTTACGGATGCATTCTTCGACCCCAACCACTAGGATTGTAAAAGACAAGTAGATAGCCGATAATAACTGTGTCGAGTTGCGCCCGCTTGCGTTAGGGGAGAGCTATGAGCGGTCCCGGTGCAGCGTTACCCTACAGGCAGCGAGAGGAGTTCCTCCTCAAGAATCCAAAGTGTGTTGCCTGTGGAGATGAAGAAGATTTATCGGTAGACCATATCGTTCCGCGCAGTAAAGGAGGTGGAGACGAGAAAACTAATCTGCAGACCCTATGTCGTTATTGCAATACCCAAAAGGGAACGAAGTCACAAGAAGAATGGTGGAAGTATTGGGCAACTAGACCCAGACCATCAGTAGCAGAAATTTTGGAGAGAAGTAATGGCTAAGCCTAAGCGAAATAAGAACAAGATTGAAGTTTCTTTTACAAAAGGGAAAGAGACTAAGGGTACTTGGGTGTATGAGGAGGATGCCGAAGAAGGGGAAGAGTTTGGAATTCCCACATTGTATATTCGTAAGACTGCGATAGACAGTCTGGGCGGTTCTTTTCCAGACAAGTTGACAATAACGATTGAGTGAATGACGCAGAAGAAAAACTTGAGAAATTTGCCGCCCTAGTTATTGAATATGACGAAGACGGCATTATTATTGGTAAGGGAACGCTCGATGTAGAGGTTGTTTCACATATTCTTCAAAAGATGCGCTCCGGATACATGAAGGCTGCGATAGCATGGTGGAAATGGAAAGGGCATCTTGGGGAATTAGAATGGGATCTTATGAGATGTGTTCCCCACGACCTCCATGACCCCAATGAGTCCAGCGTTTTTATGGTTTCGGAAGGACAGACAGGAAATCATGAGCTCGTTGGCTTCGATCTGGTGGAGACGACTTATTATATCTATGCTGATTTAGAACACGAGCAGATTGCTGGAACGATTAGGTTCATCTGAAAATGGTGATTGCAATTTGTTCGCGCGTCTGCTACCATTGCTGTGAGTGGCGAAATGGTGCTTGGAGTCGGTATGCCAGATGCAGATGAAGAGGTTCGCCAAGCAGTCCAAGCAGACATTCCAAAATTCCTTTATCTTCATTGTATTAGTTGCCTGCGGTACGTGAGGATAGAGGAATTGAATGCCGAGATTGCTAAGTCCGGTCCACTCAAGGGAAATAAAACGGTCTATGGAAATTGCAGGCGATGTGGTGAGGAGGTTCGCGAAAGCATACATACGAGAGCGGAGCTAGTGACGATTGCCAAACGCTCTGAGCAATATTATAAACAGGCACAGAAGAAACGCACTAAGCGGAAAGAAGACAGGAAAAGAATTATGGCTAAGAAGGATAAGAAGAGCAAGCGCAGCAAGAGCAAGGACAAGGAGAAGACTACTAACAAGTCTTCGAAGAAGGAAAAGAAGAGCAAGAAGGCTGCTGCCACTACTCGTCAGAGCGCTTGGGACAAGAGCACCGCCGAGGGTATCAACGGGATGCAGTCCCTGATGGTTACGATGTCCGGTGGACCTTGGACTCTTGAGGAGTTGCAGGAACGTCACAATGCTCTCGCCAAGAAGGGTCTGGTCTGGCATCGTACTCAGCCTCTGGTCGCTACCGACTTTACGTGGAACAAGCTGGATGAAGTTGACTTCGATGGCAAGAAGCACAGTCGTCTCGTTGGATTCAATGATGACGAAGAGTTCGTGTTCAGTGTTCCTACCATCCCCGATGCCATGAAGAAGAATGCGAAGGCTCTCAAGACTCGGAAAAAGGGCGGCAAGATTATTGTCGGTGATGTCACAATGGCCGCTTCTCGGAAGTTGGTCAAGGCGTAGTAGCTACGACTTTCAGGGAGTTGTAGAAAGGATTACCCCCTTGTCTCTTATGGAGGCAGGGGGGTTTTTCTATTTTGGGGAAGAAACAAGTTATGGACGTATATCTCTACCGGTCCGCGTTGTACTGCGAGAACTGCAAGCCTAAGATCGGAGGCGAGCATCCTAGTCAACTACCGGCCATCTGCCGCCAGCACTGGGGCGCTTGCGAGATTCCGAATGTCACCCGCAGGGACCGTATGCCGATGGTGGCGGCGAAGCAGATTCTCCTCAGAATTGTGATACATGCGGCTCCTCAGAATTGTGATACATGCGGGATGTTTCTTGAAAATTCTCTCACCACTGATGGTATCAAGTATGTGCGAGAAGAATTGGGCATTTCAGGACGCAACCTGATACACGAAATGTGGAGAACGTTCTATGCCAGTAGTTTATAATCCAGATTCAAGGATAAATGGATATGATTATTTCAGCGTAGGACAGGTGCTCAAAATCCTGCATGGGAGATGCGACCGCGAGAGGGTAATTAGCCTCTGCGAGAGAGCGCTCACAGAGAGGCCAGACGGTCTAGAGCTCCGTAACGAGTACCTATTACCGATTCGTAGTGGACTCCAAATGTGGAGAGAGGGGACGACTCTAGCAAGTATGTTGAAGACTATGCTTTCTGCGTTCTTAGATGATAGCATAGAAGGAGGGAAATTCGACTATCGAAGGATGAATCTTGATACAGTTATTGCTTTCGATCCTTCAAAATTATTAGAAGAAAGAATGCACAGTGGACGTAACCGATTGGCATGACGAGGTTAAGAGAAAGTTTAAGACTTATGCTAGTCAGAAGGCCATTGAACACATTCTGTCAATTGTTGTAGATTCCCCCATTGATGAAGTTTCTAGTAGAGTGAAAAGTATTGAAACAGATGGGGGTACGGTTATAGCTTGGAAGCATGGCGGTACTATTGACCATTTCTTCTCTCCTGACCAAGCGGAGATTAAAAAGCGAGGCGTTGAGAGATGGCCGAGAGGAATGACTGTTAGGTATGACAGGATGTGTACTATCATGGATGCGGAACTCAATGATAGCGATGCTCGTCGAGAAACCGCGTTGTCTTCTTTATTGTTTGACGGACCCATAGCAAAACAAAGAAGAAAAGAAGAAGCTCGTAAGAGGAATCGCAAGACTGTACGTCGAAAGAAGATCCGGTATCGGTAATTCGGGATATTCAAAACCGGTTCAAGCTGTTACCCTGTAGGCGTAGGGTAATCGGGCCGATAGGGGAAGGGAGTGTCGATGTCCCCATTAAAGTGTGACAGGTGCGAGGAGTACAGCGACCCAGAGATAGATATCATGGCTGAGATTATTACAAAGGAGGGACTTGAGTTAGAAAAGACTTTGAATGGTACTCGGACACAGAAGTTGAGACATCTCCTTCCGTATCTTCTTATGGTTCATGAGGGATGCAAGTGGGAAACTGATGAGGTCGCCTAATGTCTACTCTTAAGCCCGGAAAGACCTGGGATAGGAAACGCGCCAAGAAAAAGAGGTTCATCACCTCTGGCCCTCCACGTGACATCGTAGGCGAACGCGATATGTTGAGTATCGACAACCCTTATCAGCGTGACAGCATTCGAGACCTAGAACGTCGAGATAGGGAGAAATCATTCGGCGTCAACAAAGAGGAGATCGAAGAAGAACTTTCTATCCCTCCTGAGATGGTTATTCCAAACAATCAACCCCTCCTTTGGTACGCGAGTATGGGGATGGATAAAGCGCGTCTGCATAAGTTTGGACAAGCGTTCCATTACTTCCTCATTGCGGCGCGAAAAGCCAAGACGAACAGGGAGAAAGATAGGTATCAGCAGTCAGCTGAATCTAACTTGAAAGCGTGGAGAGCGGCTACATAAAGCGTTCTGGAGGCGGTCATGACCGTATTCATGATGGAATCACTTAGGTCTGAGATTCCCACGTTTTGTATATGGACTTGCTGGTGTGGGGAGACCTCTGATCCCGTATCATGGGAGGGTAGATGGAATGCTTATACTGATGCACAGAAGTCAGAGTATGATCACATAAGAGAGAAGCATAAGGGCTTTAGGTGGCCTGGATCGAAAATTGCTGTTGACCAATTAGAGAAGGATCATAAGAATGTACTCAAAAGCCGAAGGCGAAGTCTCAAAAGAGCCAGGAAGCGAGGAGGTTGGTGATATTAGCGGTATAACCAAGAAGCCTTGGGGATCAGAAGAGCTTGTGTACCTTGGAGAGTACGCGGTAAAGATTCTTCGTATTGACGAAGACAAGAGGACGAGTCTCCATTATCATAAGGAAAAGATAGAGACCATATTTGTTCATAGTGGAACCCTAATAGTCGAGATAAACGAAGGAGCATATGATCTTGGGCCTGGAAAGAATGTGCATATCAGTCCTCCCGATTGGCATAGATTAAGAGCTTTTGGGGGTGATTTGGTTCTCTTCGAAGTGTCTACCCCACATCTCACGGATGTATTTCGGGTCAGAGATGATTACGGGAGAAAGGATTAATCGTGGCATATGCAGCATTCAATTTCAAGACCAAGAAGTCTCTGAAGGACGAGGTTAAGAGGATTAGTGATTCTGGCGGCGTGTTCGTCTGGTTCCAGCCCGGACCATTCGGTAGTGGCGCTCACGATTTAGAACCGGGAGAAACCGTCACGCTGGAAGGCCCTCACTCCCCAGCTCCCCATAGCTGGTATGCGACAGTGACGAACAAGAATGGAAAGTTGATAGTTAAATGAAGAGCGGTGACTACAGAGGCAATATTAATGCGTGGATAGGATTTGCTATCTACCCGCGACCCTATTGGGCATGGAGGATTGGCAGAGGTCAGTTCACTTACTTTCTAGATATTGGTCCTATTAACATCTGGATTAGGAACTTTAAGAGGCGGGGTATGAAATGAGCTGGATGATTGAATTCGTTAGTCAATTGGGTGAGGTAGAGAAGATTTATCTTGTAGATGAGACTACTTCCAATCCTCTGGATGTAATGGATGAAAACTTTGATGAGATTAAAGAGTTCATCGGAGAGGGATATGTTGAGACTGTTCGTGTTCAACAGCGTTTCTTAGCTCTTGTTCATGAAGAGGGAGGACCAAGAGGATTTCTCCCTAATGTGAGAGCAGATCTGCATCATTTCCTTGGCCCTGTTGTTCTTATCAAGCCAACGGTGCGTAAGGTAGTGTGGAGAGTAGAACATGGCGAAAAGATTCAAACATCATGATTATTGATATGTTCAAAGGAAGATACTGCTTTCTTTCTAATTTCAGTTCCGGCGATGTGGTCATACATGGAGTGACATTTAAGACTGCTGAGCACGCATATCAATTCTTCAAATCGAAAAACATTTTAGAGCAACAGCAGATAAGGAATGCTGATACTCCTGGTCAGGCCAAGAGGTTGGGCAGAAAGGTTACGATAAGGGATAATTGGGAAGAGATCAAGATAAACGTAATGAGAGATGTCCTTGCTTCCAAGTTTAGCGAAGGTTCATCTCTCGCAGGATACCTATTAGACACAGGAGATGCAGAGCTTGTGGAAGGTAATAATTGGGGAGATAGATTCTGGGGGAAGGTAGATGGAGTCGGACTTAATTGGCTGGGCAGATTATTAATGGAGAGACGAGAGATATTGGAGGAGATAGGATAATGCATTACTCTCGGGATCCTAATCCTCAATATGGTCGTTCTACTCCAATGTGTATGTTTGGAGAGGGATCGTGTACTGATATCATAAGGAGGGTGGATTGCTCTGCTTGTCTGGCTGAATTGTTGTCTTACCTGTATGAATACTTAGAACATCGAATTTCCCCCATAGCGATGGTTCCTAGTAGTAGTAGAAAAAGCCTTAAGGAAAGAGTTCTCGGCTAACTCGGGTGGATGTGAACTGATGGACAACCTCGGTTGTGAGACGTGTGACCACACGCGCATGGAACATGAATTCAACGGAGACGGTTCGTGGCATTGCAAGTCCTGTTGCGTCTTGGACATCTTCGACCCGTCTCCATTCGACCCCGACAAACCAGAGCCGTGCCGAGATCATCTACGGTATCTAATCACAGATAGCGGGTGCGGGACAGCCGCTAACTCCAGAACGATTTATGTAGGGGATACATGGATAATCCTGAAGAGATAATAGGGAAATAAATTGATCTTCTTATTGAAGATATAGAGAACGAAGGAGATAGTGAGGATCTCCATGTAAGAATAGATTCTATTTATTTGAATATTATTCGTTTGTCTGCTCTGGGACATGATGTTACATCTATCTCGAAGAAGGCATTGACAATTAATAGAGGAGCATTCACTAGGTGGTACGCATAGGGGATAGTCAAACCGATGCCAGAACCCTACGATAATGTGGGCGAGTAGGGCGCTCGCTGTAGCGGAAGGGATAGGTGAATGGATAAGCTGAAGCAGGCAATCCTTGACTACATCGTGCAGATACAAGGATGTAAGGCGACAGAGTTGATGGTTGCTGTCGCTGGAGTGGAGGGATCGGCAGACGCTGTCCAGGCAGCCGAAGAGCTCGTGGCAGAGGGTAGCATCATGGAGATTGAATACACCGTACCCAACCTTCCTGACCGAATCAAGTCCTTCTATCTGCCAAAGGACTCGGAGATTCTCACTATTCCAGAGGAGTTCAGAAAAGAGATGAGATGGCCGGCCTGACTCTTGTTCCCATTCCACAACGGGACAAACCCTGTGTCAAGTGCGGAGCTCTGGTGAGTGTCAAGTACGATTGCAGAGTGTGTGGCAGACTGTGCAACAAGTGTGCGTTAGGACATATGGATGATTGAAGATCTCCGTTTTTATGATGTGATTCATGATATTCCGGGAGAGAAGTCCGCATCTCAACACGTGATAGAAATACGTATATATGACGGGGAGTTTCAACTGCTCATGGAGTCTCTTAATGAGCATGTGAATCCCATCATGAGTGGAGAGGCTATAGCAAAGCTCTCACAATCAATTCTTAGTGCAACGGAAGCTTGGACTCCATAATGGTGGTACAACCGACTGATTTGATTGCTAGTATCCTCAAAAATGTGAGAGAATTGAATGATGGTGCTGAGGATGCCGACGATGAAGAGTATGAGGCAAAAGTGATTCTTATTCATGGAGAAGCCGATGATCCTAACATGCTAATGTGGACGGGACCATTTGCTCTTGATGATGTAGAAAAAGAACTAGAAGATAGCTGGGAATTACTTGCGGGAGCAGCCATCGTGTTTGAGGGACATGTTGCTATGGAGCGGGGATTTCACCCGGACGAGTAGTTCCTAGTAGTCGTAGAAAGGCATATTAAGAGTGACAACAATAGCTGAATTAACAGAGAAAAAGAATGATCTCTCGGAGCAGCTTGGGAAAGTAAATACAACTAGACATCTTGTAACTGTGGCGCTTGATGGCGTTGAGAATCTAAAGATGCAGGGAATAGCTCTCGAAAAGAATTGGGTACAATTACTGACTCAGGTCCATGATGGACTAGATACTTTGGAAACATCTCTTGAAGAACAAATAGCAGACATAGAGGGATAAGATGGCAGACTTATTTTGGAAAGGAGTTCTGTTAGTCTGGGGACTCTATATGATCAATGTGTTCCTTCCTGATCTTGTAATATCTCTAGAGCCACATAGAGACATGTATCTTGTTAATCTTCTCCTTGATACTTGGATACTGATTAAGATCATCGCTCTCGTGGCAGTTATCGTGATTGGTGTGAGGTGGGTCACAGATAACTCTCGGTGATTGTCAAGCTTTGCACCATACCCTATTATTAGGGCGTAATCGGGTCGATAGAGAAAGGGGTCTAGGGTGTCGAGGCAGGTTCTGAACCAAGTCAGAGCGGCTCGAATTCTGTTCGAAGAGTCGCTGTTGCGTATCGAGACGAGCGCAACAGGACATCTGGAAGCAGTCGCGCTCAACGCTGTCGATGGGGACAACGATGCGGCGGACGATGCAAAGATAGAGTTCGACTCTGCGCGCGATGCCGCTGACACGGCTCTCGACTTCGCACTCCAGCTTGAGAATCTTGTGCGAGATAATCTGTAATGCCAGACAAGCCAGACGCGCCGCGCCTGCAAGAGAGCGACAGGGAGCAAGAAAGGATGTTCGGTACAAGAGCTGAGATGCTCTGGCAAATCGTGGACAGGACTATCGACATTCTGGAAGGAGAGGCGAAGAACATAAAAGACCCTGAGCTCCGAGCAGAGTGGGGGATGGTCGTGTCTCTCCACAGAAATGCTCTCGCTGCACACGAGGACGTTGGCGAAAGGACAAGAGGGCTGTGATCAAGGACAGGATTACGATGGAAGTCAGCGTGGACCTCGACGGCGTTCCAGGAGCATTTTCCACCGCCGAGGACTATGTGAGAAGGATCCAGCACATGCTGGACCAGACAATCCCTCACTACTACCCGGTAGTCAGTCTGAAGGAGGGAAGTCAGCGCGACATCAATCGAACTGGACAAGCAGGACGTGAGCTGAGTCTGGAGGAGAGAGAAGGAGATTTAGAAAGTCAAATCGTCAATAACCCCTTCTATCAGCGACGACAACGACAAGAAGAGGAGAAGAAGAGATGATCATGAACATTCACTGTTGTGACGCGTGGGTTGCTGCCGGAGGGAAGGGCACCGTCTGTTTCTACTGTGGGGAGATGGCAGAAGATGACGGAAAGTGTGTCCACTGGAAGCGAGCGAGGAGAAGTCGTGACCTCAAGTAATCAGCTCAGGTCAGAAAAACTTGCTAAGTTCACATCGGGTGGAGATAGATTTACCGACCATCTTCCAAGGACTTTTCCCTACCGTGCGATGGCAGAAGTCATACGAGGGAAGTACCTTCGTAACTTGATGACGCAATAATGGCAGAATATCCTGAGTGGGACGCCTGCGAAGATTGCTTGGGAAGTGGAGGACAGAGAGACGAGTACGGTGAAGGAAATTGTTTCGCGTGTGGCGGGAGCGGTAGGCTTCCAGCGAATGGGGCGGCACAGTTAGTTCTTGAGAAACAAGAAGAGAAACTAATGGATGCCGCATATGCTCAAGCTGAACGAGACCTCGATGACGGGGAGAGATACTAATGGTAAGTTTAGATTCAGGTATGTTCACACCAGAAGCATACATAGAAGAATTGAGGCGTTGTCTCGAAGCTGTGGTGACTGCCACGTCAGCTTGTGATACATTGTTGACTTGGTTACCTTCAGATGAATCTCAGCATGAGGAAACACTAAAGAATGTGTATCTTCATTTGTCTCTAATCAAGCGACAACTTGAGCAGATAAAAGGACAATGGCACGAGGAGAATAAGTAGATGCCAGAAGCGAAGGAATACATAGCAATCAGGGAATGGCATAGGAGGACTGGCTCTCTTCCTTACTACTGGAGCGCTTTGCAGAGAAAAGCAGAGGAAGAGGATGCTCCAATTGATTCCATTTATCAGGATGGCTCTACGGGAGAGTGGCATACTGTATCTGGACTGAAAGATGGTCATGTGTTTCGTGAGACCATGAAGGGGATAGCAGTCTGATGGCTGTTCACACAAGTCATATCCTTGTCCGAGGGAGAGGACAGTTCCCGTTTGACATGCTCCGGTATGATGCATGTTATCCTTCTACTCCTGAGGCGGTTTCAAATATAGAAATCTCAAAATGGGACGTAGGTCGTCAAAGCAACGATTTCCGTGACGTGAGGCTTTCAAAGGTCCATGAAGGAAAAGATCCACACTGGACACCAGACAGATGGAGTTCGTTCGGGTGGACAATGGACGTGAAGGGTATATGGATGTGACAGAATCTCCTGTCTGGATAAGTGATCCAGGTCATGCTTGGCTTCGTGTTCCAAAAGAGTATGTACTGGAGTCGGGATATACTCCCACGGAGTATTCGTACTTGGACCAAAATTATGTCTACCTTGAAGAAGACTGTGATGCTCCCGCCTACTGTAAGCATGTAGGCATTTGGGATGGAGAACGAGGTAGCTTTCCAAGATTCGAGGAGGCAGAATATACAGACGGAGAGTCACGAGTGAGGCGTCTTCCCAGAATGATAGCGTTTGAAGGGAATAAGATGTATCGTCAAGTGTTGAAAACAAATAGATGAGTGATACAGAAGTTATTTCCGAGAGGTACGCTCTGGTAGAGTGGGGTGGCAGACCAGCCATTAGAGTTGACACACAATACGGATGGTCTATTCATATAGCGTGGCAAGAAGGAGATCACGAATTAGATTCAAACCCACGCTGTAGATTTGTTGAGGGAAAGTGTTTCCTTGCATACGTTTCTTACACACCAGAGGAAGGATTAGAATGGTGATGATTCCAAACAATCCCAATGATTTCCCCCGGAAGTTAATTTCGTAGTAGTATAGAAAAGATAGAGGTAGGAATAGAATGAGTATCTCTGTATCTTTTGAAGAGCTCTTAAGGATAGTGTATGCATTTGGAGGAATGAATAACTTCCCCTATGCTACAGACAATCCACGAATAAACTGGATCGTAGACAACATAGTGAACCAGAGTCAAGGAGAGACCATAGAGCCATATGATGAGATGCTCTATAAAGATGAAATATCTGCTCTCCAAAATTCCCCTGGGATATGATTTCTTAGTAGTATAAGAAATACGTGCTAGAGGAAAGAATTCAGTTCTTCATACTTATCAAAAAGCAAAAGACCGGTCCAAAAGACAGATAGGCAGGGGATTGCTCAATTTTCGCCCTATACCCTATTATTTATATGCGCCGAGGTCGCCCCACGGGGCGGCAGGGCCGGGTAGGGACAGGAGTCTGGTAGTGCCAATTGCGTTTAGGTGCAGTTCAATCTACGTCCAGCACGACGATGGCAACCCTGAGGGAATAGCTACATGGGCTATCCATGGCGACGAGTCCCGCGTGGTGTATCTCGTCTGCGACGGATGTCTCGCTGGAGAGCTCACGAGTCTGCGCGACGACGCCCACCAAGAGGTCATGGCGTATTCTCTCCACAACTCGATGGGCGGGTTGTCTGAGGAGGGGGAAAGGATTCTCGGTCAGATTAAACTGGATTCCGATAACCAAAAAGAAGAGTACGACGAACATCAGTCCATAGGCGATGGGGGACCGGAATAATGGCAGAGCGAATCGTCCCGATGCCGATAAGCGAACGGGAGGATAATCTCCTCTGCTGGCGCGAGTTGGTCCGTCTTGCGAGGGAATACCAGTCTTGGGGAATAGCTGCACCGAAATTCATTCTGTTCATGCTCGACCAAGGCACACTCGAAGACCACATTGAGGTCTCGGGGCCATGTTCTGTCCATGGCCTCGATGTTGACGAGGATCATGTCATCATAGAGGGAACTTACTGTCCAAAGGTGTGGATATACGGATTCTGCTTTCAACCACAAGACTGGTCAAGGCTGATCAAAGTTCAGTCTCTGGTAAACTCGGAGAACGAGTGGTTGGACGAGGACGAGGGCGACGAAGGACAGGGAAGGATAGGGGGCTGACATGTTAGTAAAGACTCCGAAGATCGTGGCTCTTCTGAAGGTTGTTGCTAGTCTCGAAGACTGGCACTCACACGCCGAGATTGATGATGCGATAAGAGAGAATCTTTCTGAGGAGGAATTATACTCAGGTCAACAACAGTGGGGCGCTAGTACACTGGAACGACTGAAGCGTCTCAGGACAGAGGGACTGGTCGAGTCCGAAATGCGGCACAATGTCTCCGTCACGGCACCGAAGTTCCACGTGTGTTGCGAGAAGTGGAATGCGTGGACCGTTGAGGGGATTGAAGGTGAGTGCGATCACGAGACGAAATACTGGTATACAGAATACACGAAGCGTATATCACTCACGTATTGGGTGATTACTCAGAAAGGAAAAGAATTAGCTCCAGACATGGTAGCTAACACAACGCGGGACTTCCATTAGAATTCCCCCGTCTCTTCAGTTCCTAGTAGTATAGGAAAGAAATGCTTATGAATGAACACCCTTTGAGTGGCAAGTCGGTCGGGATTACTCTGTTGTCTCCTCATCCTCAAATACAAGATGGGGACGAGTTCAGGGTAGAGAATTGGGCATTGTTGGTCAATCCCGAGATGTGGAAAACTCCGGCTGGAGCTATGTTCGTTGGCAGATTGGGAGATGCTGCTGACTATGAACAAGCTGTCTACGGAAAAGTTGGTTATTTTGGTCACATCTTACTTCATGATGAATTGACTGGATAATGGATGATATTGAGTTGAATCCAAGGGTCATTGCACTGAAGGCTCTTGTTGAAGATCAAGCACGAGAAATCCACAAGATGTATCGTCATAAGGATTATACAATGGGACAGTATTCCTTCGAGGATTGTTGTATCAGGTGGTGTAAAGATGCCAGAGCAGAATTACAAGATTAGAACATATTTCCACGAGATGGAGATGTATTGCTGGAGGTGTCTTAGTAGACTGGATGATCCATGTATTGATGTGGAAATTAATGGACGTCACGTCTATGTGTGTTCAGAAGGATGTGCAATAAAGCAAGTAAAAGCTCTTTATCCCTTCTATCCTTGACATCATTTTCCTTTCCCCTCTCACAAGGTTACACGTCCGTTACAAGAAATTTTCCTCCGGGGATGCTGCTCCTTACCCACAGTAGGCTAGTAGTGGCGTAAGATAGAGCTCCTCAAAGCTACCACAATCTAATCCAGAGAAAAATATCCGCTCCTATCCGTTCCACCAATAAAATGCATAAGGGGGGCATAACACTCTCCTCCTATACTACCTTTCCCTCCTTCATTCTATTCTCAACACTCTTCAGTCAACAATCTCTTCTAATCTGCCACCCTACACGTGGATTATGACACCATACTCTCTTCGGATAGAATTCTGCCGCCTATAAGCCATCTTGAGCGTCTAATCTCTCTATTTCCCCTAGGGAGGCACTTCCTAGTAGTATATCCGCTCATCTTCATTCTTTGGAGGGAATTCATTACCTCAGAACGAGTTATGTATGGTGGGGATATGGTGGGGACATCCGAAGAAAGAATTCAGGCAAGTAAAATGGGATAGTTCAATAGTTAGTCTTCGTGGTATGGTGTACCTGTACCGATGGTACGCACGCGTTAGGGGTTACGGTATGCCAGCCGAGCAATACGACGAGGACTTGAAGCGCAAGGTCGAGTATTACCATGACTGGACTGACG
>SDBT01010550.1_pt1 | contig 14909 bp, 37 predicted proteins | sample 2277101 | NCBI WGS metagenome assembly SDBT01 (sample SAMN10404973, study PRJNA504765) | marine sediment metagenome | isolation source: marine sediment core GS10_PC15, 103 cmbsf | place: Arctic Ocean: Southern Knipovich Ridge | collected 2010 | reverse complement strand
ATAGAAGCGGGCGCACAGGAAGACGCAAGACAGAATAGACTCAGTGCAGTCAGAACTGGTGCTTCGGTATTCGGAGGAGTAGCTGGCGGTGGTGGAGGTATTGGTTCTGCAGTTGGTGGAGCACAAGGACTTGGCGGAGGCGGACAGCAGGGTGGAGGCACATCAAGTGCCGACTTGGCTACACTCGCACAGTTTTTAAGACAAAATCAAAGTTCACAAAGACCACAACCGTTTACAAGTGCGTCTTCAGGCGGAGGTACTACGAGTTTTGGTTCAGCTATAGCAAAGGGGGAAAAATGACAAAGACAATAAATCAAGAAACAAATAAAGCTGATTTAGCACGCATACAAAGAATAGCTCAACAATTTGGTGTAGACTTATCACAACAAAGAACACCAGAAGAAACTAATGTTTTGATAGAGCGTATTGATGCCCAGCGTAAACAGCAAGATAGACAAAGAATACTTGGTGGTATTCAGGGTGGGGTTAGTGCATTTGGTGAAGAGATTGGTAGAACGCAGGGGTTGCCTACGAGAGCTACTGCTCAAGGCGGTTTAAGCGAATTTACACAGAAAGAATTGCTAAAACGAGAATTGGGTAGACCTGCTGCAGAAGCTAAAACACAAGAAGCAGAGGCAAAAACAATTAGAGAAGAAGAAAAACTAAGTTTAGCAAGAGCTAAAGACAAGAGAGAACAAGAAAAATTTGAGAGAGAAGGAATAGAGAGGACAGAAAAAGCTGAAGCATCTTCTGCATTGGTTCAGGAATCTACTGATGAGTTATTAGATGCTATAACCGAAGTTAAAAAAGGCAGTAAATTTTTTGGTCTAACTGGGCCAATACCAGCTATTCCGGGTTTGCAAGATGAGAAAGTATTATGGCAAGCGAATCTTGATAAGCTTTTAGCTAAAAGAATACTTGCTTTAATGACAAAGTTAAAATCAGCAAGTAGAACGGGTGCTACTGGGTTCGGGCAATTAAGCGAGAAAGAATTAAAGGTATTGCAGGATGGTTCTACTGCGTTAAAAAAGACATTGTCTGAACAAGACGCATTAGATATACTGAATACAATGGAAGAAAAGTTACTAAAAATTAAAACAGGTGGGCAAAATATACAAGGTGGAGAAGGTTTACCAACAACAGCACAAGGACAGGGTGCAAATGCTGATATATTTGATGATTTGCTTTAGGAGGTAATATGGCTCAGGAACAAAATGCTCGACAAATACTTCAACAACTACCAGAAGAACAAAGAAAAGATTTTATACTAAAGTTTAAGCAATTAGACTCTGGTGATAAAAGACAGATTGCAATAGATAGGCTTGTTGAGAGAAGCCAACAAACTGCAACCCCTACACAAGTTGCACAACCCGAACCACAACAACCTTTTCTTCAAAGAGCAGGGCAGAATCTACAGGAGTTTACACAAAATATCCCTACTAAATTAAGAGAAATATCAAAAGGCGCACCCACAGCTTTGCAAATCGCAGGAGGAATAGGTGGTGCAGCATTATCCCCTACAACACCAGTAAGAGCAAGTGCTGTTGGTGGAACTTTGGGTAGAATAGCTGGCGAACAATTCAAGCAAGAAGCTCAGATTCAACCTGTAAGAGCTTTTGCAAGGCAGGCATTAACACCACTTGGGTTAGGTGCTTTGGCTGGACAGCCCCCAGTTCAGAAACCAGAACAGTTAGAAGAAACATTAGAAAAGGGGAAGAAAGCTGCTATAACAGAAGCTGCATTAGCTCCTGTTGGGTTTTTAGGTGGTAGAGCATTTAAGTTTTTAGGTAAGGGTGCTATGACAGCATTTCAAGGGCCGAGGGTAGTAGAAAGGGCAGCAGAGAGAGGATGGAGAAATCTACTAAAACCTGAATTTTATCAAGGGCGTGTACCTAAATTTGTAGCAGAAGGATTGGATAAATTCTTCAGTAGACTTACTAAAACCACAGGTAAACAAATAAATTTCTTAGTTAAATCCCCAAAACTTTCTGGCATAAGAGTTTCAATTAGTGATATAAAAAATAAGGTCAGAGGACTATTACCTCAGGGGATTTCAATAGCTGACTTCGGTGCAGATGTATCTCCTGCACAGAAGAAGTTATTGATAGAACAAACACGAAAGATATTATCTATGGGGGGTAAACCAAGAAGTTTATCTTCAATATGGGAAACAAGAAAATCTCTCGATAAGCTACTTTTCAGTAAAAAGTGGGGTCAAGAGGCAGGACAATATTTACGGGACATGAGAAAAATATTAAATGAGCCGTTAAGAAATCAGCCTGCAATAGCTAAAGCATTTGGTAAATTCTCATTTGTAAAACAAGCCGAAGATGACCTTGGTAAAAACTTTGAAGCAATATTGCGAGCCGATACAGGAGAGAGTTTTGCAATAAAGGGAGAGCGTTTTCTGGGGAATATCTTATCAACAACAAAGGATGATACTATACGGATATTAAAGGAATTAGATAGCTTACTCCTTGGAAGTGACAAAATTATAGATTCAGCCTTAGATTTCGCTGCATCAGAAATTATAGAAAAAGGCCCTGCGGTAGGCATAGGGTTCTTCCAAAGAATGATTACTGGTATGCTTGGTGGTAGAAAAACTTTAGCGAGACTTGGAGCTTTTGCAGGTGCTACCCCAACCAAAGCCATAGCAAGCGGAATTGGTAGAGCTGTACCAACAGCAATAACAGGGACCCAACAATGAACATGAAAGAAGAATTGTGGTGGTTTTGGGACGGATTAAAAGCATTATTTAGAGTATCCTTTGGGCTTGTTGCAATACTATTTATTGTAATTTTATTAGTTAAAATGATGTTATGAAATCCCAATGGCACTTCATAGTACACGGCTTTGCTACTGTCAAACAGTTAGAGTTAGAAGAAGCACGCATACGAACTAAAAAACGTTTGCTCGTAAAAAAGATATGGGTTGAGATAGACAAGCTAGCCCCTAAAGAGCTTGCAAGGTGTAACGGGAATGCCAAATGAATTACGTGTTATAATAGGGTGTCTGTTTATCATAGCTGTTGGTATATGGCTTGCAAAGAATAACTTTTTCAAAGGGGGTGCGGTGTGATATATCCATCAGAACTTAAAGAAAAAGATTTACCTTTAATAGTTTTAGCAGATGATAGGCGTGGCTGGATTGGGTTCTTGGTTAAAAGGCACTCTCACGGTGTGTATAATCATATAATGGAAATGGTCTATCCCTTACATTTCGTCTCACAAGACTTATCAGGTTATAGAGAAGTAGACGTTGATACTTATACTAAACACAATATGACATTAAAGTTTTGGCGTATTAAAGACACTACTGAAAAACAAAAACAGCTATGGTCTGATAGGGTGCAAGCTAATTTAGATGCACCGTGGCTTAATCGTAGATATGACTTTTTAGGAATTATAGGTCAGATACTTAGAATACGTTGGTTGCAGAACTCTCACACTAAATATTGTAGCGAAAGGATAGCTGATAGACTAAGAGCTGTATTTCAGATTGATGTACCGAAATGGCTCACCCCTTCTGAATTTAACGACTATATGAAAAACAATGAGAGGTTTGAATGTTACGGATACTGGTTATATTAAGTTTGTTTTTGTCAGGATGTGCTGGCAGTCGCACGGGGTCAGTTAAGATTGGCGACAAAGAACTGATTAAATTTGAAATGGATACAGAAGGTTCTATGACTTGGGAAAAAGACGGAATTAAAGCTTCATACGATACCAAAAAAACGAACTGGTGGCAGGAAAATGTTATGCCAATGATAACAGGCGCAGTGAGCGCAGCGTCGAGGGGGAGATGATGTGGCGATACTACAGCACACCGCAAGGTAGCCTTTGAGCTATGGCCGAAAGAGCTGTTTACGATTTATAAGGATTAGTCTATTTTAGCAATAACATCTTCTTCACGGACAAAACCCTGCATAACGCCGTCTTCTGCTTTTCCGTGATTAACTACGTCTCGAAATGCAATAACTATTCTCTCACCTTTTTTAATCTTCTTTACATTCGGGCCTACCTCTAACACCATTACACTTTCTTCTCTTCTTTGAGCTGTGTCAGGCAGTTCAAGTCTACCTATCTTTGTAACCATTTTAGCTTCAAAGAATACCCAATTTTCACATGGTACAATTTTCATATCAAACCCCCCTCTTTCAAGTAATCTATCAACATTAAACTCACTGCCTCATTTGCCTTATAGCCAAACCTGTGGCTTTCCTTTGACGGATCGTAATTCCCCTCTGTAATATCAATAGCCCTCTGTCTTCTGCATTTCTCTATCCTCTCATAGTCCAAATTCATAAAACGGATATTGTTCTCATCAAAGAATCTGCGTTTTGACATAGGCCAGTTATTCAGGCAGTTTACCATAACAAGCACCCCACCGTCCCCTTTGACGCTCTCATTTAGTCTCTTATATATCATAGCGTCAATAGCCCTAAACCCCCCAACGTCAGGCTTGCTATCCGGCCCTACAATTATAAGTGATTTATCAAGAGGTCTTAACCGTCTTAACCTATTAAGCACCCATGAGCCAAAGTGCGTGTGACGGCGTATAAAACTAACTATATTGCGATATGTTTTTTGCATAGGTGTGAATGTTTTGTACTTTAATACAAGAGTTCCTTTGCCTTGGGCATAGCAACTTGTAACCAAACTAATAAGCATGAGTAAGCTAATGAGTATTATAATTCCTTTCTTCATCTTAATTCTCCTTCTGGTAATTTTGGGTTATAAATAATTATATTATCTTTCCACAATACACTTGCTAATATATCTGATTTTTCTTTTTTGTAAGAGCCAGTCATTATAAGTCCTCCTGCTGAATAACGTGCAGTTTTTACCTCTACCCGTAATAATCTTTTATTTTTTAATGCTACCAAATCACATGAACACGTTGGACTCAATGCTCTAAAAACATCATATCCTTTCACCAAAAGGTCTTCCCCTACTTTTAATTCATTTATTGCACCTACAGTACCGGGGGACATTCCTGAAAAAGGATTTAGTCTAGCAAATTTTTTCTTGGTATTAGTTATCCCGCAATATCGAGAGCAAAATTTACGCCTTAACTTCTTAATATGGCTCACCATAATTTCTTTTCCACACTCTAAACAGTTAATTCTAGTTATCATTGTTCACCTCATAAATAATTTCAGCATACTCTGGGCTTGCCTCGTCTCTTGCATAGAACAAAAACACTATATCGGGCTTATACTTAGAACCCTCCATTTCATACCACATAAGTTCTTGGGCGTTGTCAAAGGCATAGTGTCCGGCGTTTATAACCTGATACATAGGTATTTTTTCAGGTAGCATATTATCTCTATAAGTAAAGTTTATATGTTTTTGTAGATGTATATTTATGAGATTATCTCTCTTGCTCCCCATGTCCTCTACCCAACTATCCCCCATAAGCACAATTCTATCATATTCAAATAGTGTATCGCAGAGATAATATCCGTTGAAATGATAAATATAATCAGGACTTCGTAAGCCATGTCTATTATACCTAACCTCAACACCCCTCTGCCCCCAGCCCCAGCGAGCTTGTTCGCCATAGAAAGTAACAGTAGTGTTGGGCAAATGCCTAAATCCCCACGGGGCAGTGGTAATAGAATAGCCACTAATTGGATAGAAGCATCTGAAGAACACTTCTATAAACAAGAATAGTACGATAACTGATATAGTGATAGTTAGAAACTTTTTCATATAAATCACCTCTTTTCTGTTTAAGCATTCAAATCATTATGTCCTATCTTATAACCAATCCCATATCCTAACTGATATGCTTCATTTACTTTCTTTTTAGCATCACATTCAAGGGCTTGTATCTTAGCAGGGACTTTAGGCGGATTTTTGGGCTTGTGTCCATTAAGATGACAATAGGTATATTCAAAACAATCAACACACCAACGCTTCTCTGGCTTCTCATAGAGTGCCCGTATTTCAGCTTCGGCTTGGTCAACTGCTTCATAAATATGTCGTTTCTTTTCTGAAAGAGAATTGTAATACCCTACAGGTTTACCTGAATCTTGTATGACACCCAACAGTATCTCCCTAAGTGTACGCTTACTCATAGTCCTCCTTCTGAACTACTACGTTATTACTACTAACTACTACAATAGTATTTAAGAACAACCGACGAGGCAGTTAGTGAAAACTGCATGGTTCACTTACAACCCAACCGAATGTAGCTGTAAGCTCTAACTATTTTAGCATCAAGCATTAACGCTGAGAGGCTTGTTAGGACATATCCCCATTGACCACTACATCACCCGCCGATTGTTCATTTTATCCCTAAATTTTCCTGTTAGCTAAGTCTAAAGTTTCTCTATCCGTGAGCTTATACTTGTCCCGAAAGGCTCTCAATATCACTTTGGCATCAATTACAGTTAACCCTTCCACTTCTACTTTCTTTCTAAGTTCTTGTATTTCACCGTACAATATGTCTTTTATCATTTCTTCTCTCCTTTCACCCTTATTATACCCCCTGACGAAGCGAGGGCATGTATTCTGAAAGCATTGTCTATATACCCGCACTCATATCCTCTTGTACAGTTTGATGCAGTTTTTAGTCTATCAGGACACTTGCTTCTACAAAAATCTATTTCAGCACTTTCAATAATTTCTTTTGCTTTCCCCTCATCAACATCTATCTCTAATTTACCAACATAGTCCTTGATAGCTTGGCGGACTTCGGAGAGGGCATCTTCCAACACTTTACATCTCATAATAAGCCATGCAGTATCACACGCTTGGCAATCACTTCCTATGGCATCATTTTTCTTATGGTTGCACTCAGTATATTTTCCAAATTCTTTATACTGTCCTTTCGTCTTATGCCACTTCGGCAACGCCTCTAAGAGCCCTTTTAACAGTTGGTCTTTCATCTTGCCACCAAAACCTTGTATTTCTTCATCGGTTGCATTTTCATAAGTTCACTACAGCATTGCTGCCATTCTTCGTTGTCTTGAGTAGGTTTTGTTTTACCACAGCTTGCACATTTCCATTCTATCCAAATATCTAAACCTAATTTATACCCTTCTTTCACTTCACTTCCTCACTTTCTTTAGGGGGAGTTTCACGCATATTATACAAGCATTAACATTTGTTCCGCTATCTACAAAGGATTTTTCTGGGAGATTTTTAATAGTTCCTCCTAATAAGTTTATTTTATCTCTAAATAGAACAGTTTTTTTATTATTTCTAAATAATATAGAAGAAGATGCGACTGACACAACTTTTCTATTAGCTAAATCTATCATGTGATTTATATGGTCAATATCCTGCTGTTTTGAAAATGGCGGGTTAGCAATGATTACATCATATCTTTTTGTGAATGTCATAAAATCTTTTCCTACAACTCTATACCCAGTCTTTTCTAGATAGGCTCTATTATCGTCATTTAACTCTATGCAATGACAATTAGATATTAAAGATGCAATTCTACCTTTTCCTGCACTTGGTTCAAGGACAGTTTCTCCTTGTTTAACATTCGCTAATTGCACTAGTTCCTTTGCTATGCTAAAGGGCGTTTCAAAAAATTGGTATTCTTTTTTTGTATCTGAATATTCTTCTGTTAAAACTATTTCTTCAATAATATCTTTAACATCTTTACTAAATAAATGTGCTTTTTCTTTTCTATTCCATTTTCCGCCGGTAGCTTTTAATATTTTATCGACGGCTAAGTAAAGATTTCTTTCAAGTTGTTCCTGTGGTAAAAATAATTTATTCTCCTCGATTATTGAATTAGCCAATACATTTATTACATCTTTATCAATTTTTATCATTTTTTCCCTTCCTTCCTCTTACTTGGGATTTTTGTCATTTTAACCCCCCAAATATTATTCCGAAGTATTGAAGCATCGCTCCTAAAATTGTTAATGTAAATCCTATCCAAAATATAACTTTCCACATCCTATTCCTCCTTTTTGGTGGGGGTAAACCATTTCTTGTAGCAGTTCTTGCATATATGCTTCTTTACAACTTTACTATATTTATCGGGCGGACTTAATAATATTGCTCCATAATCCATTAACTCTATATCACAGACATAACAAATAGGTTTAATCATTTCCCCTCCTCACCAGAGCCACCCAAGATGGTTTTTGAGGCTTTTTCCATGTGCATAAAATAAGCTGTTCGTATAGCTTCTCCCATATCTCTTTCCGTATACTTCTTTTCTTTATTATTCATTGTATCTACAAAGTCGGGACAATATGGTAGATTCTTTATATCCCCTGCTCTCTTTTCCATGGCGGAGAACTCTTTAGCACATTCAGGGCAAGAGGGATAGTTATGTTCAATACAGATATATTCTTCAAATCTTTTTAGGCGAGCTTGGAGTTTCTTTGCTTTCTTTACCCACAAGGGATAACCTTTTTCAGCTACTCTAAGTTCACAGAGTTTACAATCGCTACCTAACACACCTTGAGCAACGTGTTCACAATTACCTTTCCGCAATTTCTCATTTTCTTCTTTGTATTCCTTTATCGCACAATCTCTTGCCAGTAGACAGTCCTTCAATCCTTCGTTGTCAGTTTTTAAGCGGGCGATTTCTTCGTCTTTCTCAAGTAATACTCTACCGAACTTCGTTCTGATTTGATTTCGTAACTGCCCGTTTTGTTGCTTCAATTTAGCCACTATCGCTTCAAGTGTTTTGTTTTTATCAATCAACACATCAGTATTTAATGAACGCCGATTTACGTTATCTTCCAATTCTATAAATCTGCAATTATCAAACATATAACCTTTTGTATTATCTACTCTGTCGATAGAGGGTCGTTTCATTGTATCAGCTTTGTCTCTAATCCATAATGTTTTAGTTTCTTTATGGGTTAGGAAGCATTGGATATTCATTTTTTTATACCACTCGCTTCTGCGACAACGAATTTTAATCCTATGTAATACAGTAGCCCACGGGAAAATGGTTCTAAATTTCCTTTGCCTTACACTGCGACAAGGTACACAAAACCTTGCACTACCAGAGTAACCTACAAACCTCTTATTACACATTTGGCACATAACAAATCTTCCCTTATTTCTTTCCAACATTTTTACCCCCCAATAAAAAAAGGTACTCCTCGGAAGTATTAGGGGAAGAAGCTTTCGCATCTTCACGCTTCCTTAGAGTACCTCTTATTGACATAAAAAAAACTCCTTCCCCTAATGAGGACATTGTACTATTTATCGGGGTTTGTGTCAAGTCTTTTCTCAAGTTCAGCTATCCTTAAATTCTTCTTCTGTACTATCGGCACAGCAAGCTCTTGACAGGTATAATATCCGTTTTTATAGGTAAAAGAAAACTTATCATTACAATCAGGAATTTCCTCCCCAGCTTCCTTGAGGGCTTTAAGGGCTTGTATAGCGGTGCGTACAGCATCTTTATGCCTAACAAAAAGAGAACCGAACTTTATTATCTCCTCCAACACCAAAATATCTTTATCGTAATTCATCTGTCTCGTCCTACCTCCTTCATCCTTACATAAATATATATTCCCACAGCAAACAAGATTACCCCTACGGGTATAATGAAAACTATAAACCATATCATTTGTACGCCTCCAATCTCGATTTGCATTCGTTACAATCCCAACGATAGGCGTTTTTATTTCCAGTCATCCTCATATCCTTATGACTGAACCAGTACCCACAAGTATAGCATTTGTCGTATTTTTCGGGGTGTGCTTTCGCTCTGTACTGACACTTGTAATGGTACGCTGGTTCCCCGGGTATTATTGAACCCACTAGAAATGAGCTTAATATACAAATAAACACCAAAGAAACCAAAGCGATCCCAACGGGTATTATCTTGCTACTGGGTATTTTCATTTTATATTTATTTCTTCTTTAATTTATCCCAAGCATATCCTGTTAAAGCAAGCCCTACTAAAAAGCCTATAATACCTATGTTTTGAAGCCACCCTCTCTCTATGGGCTGTGTACGGATATGGTCTATAAATATCGTTATAACAAGCCCTGTGAAGCTTGCACCCATAACACCGTAGATTAAGAGATATACTACACCTTCCATTTTCTCATAACGTGCATCGTCTTTAGCTCTGTGTTTTAATTCTCCTCTACTCATTTTGCCTCCTTTAGTAATTCAGGGTCCTCATGCACATTGCCGATTACTTCAATATCGTTGCCATCCCCTTTTAATATTACCTTATTCAAACTGCCCCATTTGTCTATAAGGCAAAACTGACATCCGAACCATGTTACCTCATATCTTATGCTACAAAAATCTGCTATATCCCCCTCATACACCTCACGATTATTCTTATCAAGGAGACCTGTGAAAGCAAAACTATCAGGATATTTATTTCCTTGTCTTATTGGTCCGATGAAGGAGTCTCCAATAAAACCCCAATAGTGCCAATGGTCATTTCTATTCTCTGAACCCGCAGCGCCTTTTATTCTTTGCCTAAACTTAATTGGTCTCATCTTTCTCCTCCTCATCTGGGGATAGTATGATTTCCCTATAAGCCTCATACCCTAACTCTTTAATACACATCTTGCTTATCATTTTATAGATTTTTTTATGCTCTTTATACAATTCTTTAAGTTGCTCATGGTGAAAACGCATCCAGTCTTTTTCGTTCTCGGCATGGCTATTTGTGCTTATTAAGCAACTCGCTAATAGGAGTATTAAAAAAAGTCTTTTTAACATAGTTTTCCTCCAATTCTGTCTCCAACTTCTCTATACGGGCTTCGAGGTTACCTGTTATTGTTTCTATCATTTCCTTAAAAGATTTGTATACTTTTTCTTCATAAATCCAATTATCTACCCCATCGAATGAAAAAGTTGTTTCCCAAGTTAAATTTAATTCTTCGCCAATCTCAATTATTTCTTCCCCCCACCCCACTCTACAAACCAAACACAAGCACAGTATAATCAACAGTTTTTTCATTTCAACACTCCAACTTCTGATGTAATAGGGCTTCCTTTAATAGTGCTTCTCGTTCCTCTAACCACCAGATTTTATTAAAGTCTATACAGTTAGCCTTGCTTCTATCTAAAGCTACCATTTCATAAAACTTTTCCATACCTTCCCTTGCAACCACTATATCATCAATAGCTCTTTGTACGCTCTTTAGGTTAAACCCCTTAGCCATATTACAAGCAGAGCAAACGACAGTACCGTTCTCCGGCATATAGAAAGTCCACTTACAAGCACGGGTAACACAATGGTCTACTTGGAATACTTGAGTATGGGCTATTTTTATTTCGGGATAGTATTTTTTAACCATACACTCCTTACCATCTCTATCGTAGCAGATTTCCTTCCAGAGATAACTACATGATTTATGTAGTTTTCTTTTGTTTTCCATATATCCCCCTATTAAACCTACTGTGATGCCTCACCGGGTCTTTTACTCTCCACTTCTCTACCATGCCTCTTATATGAACCCCACGAAGTAGCTCTTGAAACTTTTCTATATTCTCATCTGCTTGCTTGTATAAGAGGAACGCCTTTGCCAACTCACTCTTTTTGAGGTAAGCCTTACCATGCTTGCGGCGGATTTCAAAACATGCTTTGGCAAATTTAGTATTTTTCATTTGTTAGTAATATTTTAGATAAGTAGTAAACCCCTGCAATTAGACATATCTCTCCAAGCCCAATAAATTCAAACTTTATTGTAGTTCCCTCGCTTAATTTCCATATCTTTATAGTGTTGAATAAGAATTGAGAAACATAGCAAGTAACAAAAATTACGCAAAGGCAACTCCAAATATGTATAATTATTTTTTCCCTATTCACCTCTCCCCCCAATTCACCCCATACTCACGGTTTTTGCTATGTCCTGACCAACGCCCTATACGAACCCTAGCAGGTTTCTTTATAAATGTCTTATGAACAGGGCATAGTCCGTCTTTAAGGACACGCCCACACTGGCAAAAAGTTACTTTCATTTCTTTAACCATTTAATACTCATTTTTAATGTCCACAACCCAATGATACTGGCAAGATATTTAAGAACTAAATGAAATACTACTTGTTCGTGCCACGAGGGTATTGGTTCTTTCCAAACTATACTACTACCGACTGTCCACAGAAACCAAGTTAATCCTATACAAAAAGGAATTATAAATATCATCTAGAACCCAACCTCTTCAGCACCCGGCCCAAGCAACCTGTTTCGGAACGTGATATAATCTGAGTAAACCGCATCAAGCATCTCCAAGCGTTCTGTCTTACCTAAAGTGTAAGCGTTAGCCCGTGCCATTACCTTACAGAGAGCTAATGAAGCTATTGAGGCTTCCCTGTCTTTGCCGTTCTTTTGCACAGGTTGGGGGGTAGGTAGCTTCGGGGCTTGATACGGGGCTTGTGGTGTACCCTGAAACCTCTGATTTCCATTCGACCTCACGAAGTCCATATTCCCACATTCAGGGTCTAAGCATTTATTGCCCTGCCACGGTTTGTTATTCTTCTTTGAGATACCCTGTCTGAACTCTGTGTCTGCTCCACATTTACTACAACTCATCTCAACCTCCTGTGTTTCGATTTGAAAAGTAATAACTTCTTATTATCTCAATCTTGTTACTACTTTGTGCTTTAAGGGCAACAAGCCCTATTATTTGTTTCTTAAGTTTATAAAGGTGTTCATCTGATTTTAAGATATTCTCTACTTTTGATGGGCTGTTGTCTTTTAACAGCTCTTTACGCTTGGTGAATTTATAGGACAATTCTTCCTCCCGGACTAATGCTAACTCTTTTATCCAGTCGTTGATTTTTAGACGCTCTGTTTGTAACAGCTGGTCTAACTCATATAAAGGTTTATTTGCAAGGGCTTGGAGGATTTCTTCTTTTGTCATTTTAGCCTTTTATTTAGACTATAGATTGAAAGGCAGTGTTTGAAACGGTGAAAGTGTAAGTCTATCATAGGCACGCTTATATCATCGAAGCCTTCCGAAATATCACGTCCTATCCTTAATATCCTAACATCCTCAACAGCATGGTCGTTCTCTTCGAGTAACTGTTTGTAAGCGGATACTTGTGTCCTGTGTTCGGAGTAGACAGCCCTTGAGGTCTTGAGGTCAATAAGCGTCTTCTTGCCGTTAAGCTCGCAGTAGATGTCAATAGTGCCACCGAATTTATACATCTCTGACACATAAGGCAGCTCTGACCCAAGGAATTTGAAGTCGTTTTCTTTCTCCCACTTTAAGAACTTGTTGAAGGCGTTGGTAGCTTTCTCTACTTGTGACTTGCTGAAGTCTTGTAGGTAGTCCACCACCTTTGTATTAAGGTAGTTCTCTACCATTAAGTGAGCGAGTGTTCCTATCTCACCTAAGGCATCTACATACTTGCCTACCTCTATGCCTTGTAAGCCTAATTTATTCGCCCAAGGCACAAGCGCAGGTTTTGAGAGGACATTGAGGATAGTCGTGACCCCCGGCACGATACTCTTATCAAGGAGCCTATATCGCTGCTTCATCATCAAACTCCCTTCCGTCAAAATGCCTTCCATCCAACCACTCACCCATCTCGTAATCAAAGCAGTCGGTACATATTCCATCGTATCTTGGGTCAGCGGGGTAAATTTTACACACTCGACACTTTGTCATTTCCTTTATCTCTTCAACTACCTTCGCTACATCCTTTATGTTATCGTCTACTACCTTTTTTACAAGTTCGTTAAAGGGGTTCATATTTTTGTTCACTTAAGCCCCCTTATCTCTTCCTTAAGCTCATCCATCTTACGCTCAAGAGCCTCTATCTTCTCAGCCTTCTCGTCTACTAAAGTATATTGTTTGGGATCTCCATAAGCACACGATAAATATCCACTTGTGTATCTTCCTCGTAAGAATCCATCTCTCCGTATTTCTTCTATAATTTCATCTTCGGAGCATCCGCTAAAATTAACTCTATCCCCTATTTTAAACTTAGTCGTTTTCCTCCCAAACATCTTCCCCCTCGCTTTCTTCTTATGTTTCTTCTTTGCCATTAGTTCTTCGAATCAGGGTGCATAGGGTTCCCTACCTCTATCAACTCTGCATGGCATATTCCACAAACATCACCAAACTCTTGCTTCTCGTATTCTGCGAGTGAAACGCCGCACTCTAAACAAGTCTCTCTTTCGGTTCTTTCCTCGTCACCCATTTGTGCCTCCAAATCTCTCTTTGTATACCTTTTTTAGTTTACTTTTCTTAGGGAATTTTATACACATTTCAAGTTGCTTAATGTAAGTGTAGATTTCTTTTGAGACAGAATAGTGGTTATATTCATCATTCTTATTTTTCACGCTTATAAAATAACTCATCTTAACCTCCCATTATCCAATGTAAGTTCCAGTTTGAAAGCCAGCCTTTGACCGCATAGTGTATAGCAGTTCTCTTCACTATCCCCTGCTTACCAAGCCACTCTGCTACCCCTCTTTCGGCGTGTAAGAGGTGAAGGAGCAGAAAGAGGACTACAAGGGTTTTCCATATTACTTGGCGTTTAGGGATTCTTTTAGTTTTCTTTCTCATTTTAACCCCATTATTTCTCGTATCTCATTATCAAACCATTGCCAGCCCTCTATAATATTTCTATTGCCGTGCTTACCTTCTACATAACCAGCGTGATAAACAGAGCGAAAAGTATCATTGTAGTCATCCCACATATGAGGTTCACACCCCCCCAAGCACAGCAGAAAAGTCCCTAGTATAAGGAGTATAGATAGGTATTTCATTTTGACAGTTCTCCCGCTTTTTTCCAGTTCCAACGTAGCCAAAGTACAGAACCTGTAATACTCGCTACTACAATAGCTTGAATGAGTAATGTAAAAAGAACTGCTGATACTTGCCAACCTGCCTTTTGGTTACAGCCAGATTCGATAAATACTCCTAAAGTCCAACGAAACATATTGCGTGTAATGAGGAAGTAAACCCATAATCCACACATTTCTACTATCTTCAAC
>SDBT01010548.1_pt1 | contig 14912 bp, 14 predicted proteins | sample 2277101 | NCBI WGS metagenome assembly SDBT01 (sample SAMN10404973, study PRJNA504765) | marine sediment metagenome | isolation source: marine sediment core GS10_PC15, 103 cmbsf | place: Arctic Ocean: Southern Knipovich Ridge | collected 2010 | reverse complement strand
CCGGTGGCCATGACCGAAAATGATCTCTCCATTCGCGATTGTCGGTAAATCTCCAACTGGTATTTCCCATTTTCAAATCCATCCCTTTTCCATCCTCTAATGAATATTTTGATGATTTATCAGAGCCACTTTGTGCGGTGAGAATTTTCCATTAACCACTCGTAATTTACCCTTATTGATAAGGAAGATAAGCACAGTATATATTACAGCAGATGCAGCGGCAATAAGTAAAGCTATAAAATTTTAATTGGATTTGATTGCTGAAACTAGTGGTATGGGTACAACCCGTTGGATAGACAATCATATCAAAGAATTTCATATACCTCCCGAAATTCAGTCTTCAATCTCTGAGATTGTTAATCAAATCCTTATCGCCAAACAGGCTAATCCAAAAGACGATACCGCTGACCTTGAAGCTAAGACTGATGAATCGGCCCATGATCTCTATGGCTTCACCGAACAAGAAATTAAGATTGTGGAAGGTATCAGCACAAAGGGTGAGGAGTGGGAAAGCTAACACTTCGTCATTTCGTTCATAATCATAGAACATAAGCTTTCACGTACTTCATGCTTGGTATAATATCTTTATGCTCACCATATTTGACGAGTGTTATGATAATGATCATAGTTATCTAATACTTGGCGCCTTGTTTAACCCGAGGCGCCAACCAATCCACAAGGAATTTGTTAAAGTCAAGAGCGACCAATACTAAAAATAATTAAGGTTATAGCAAGAGCACCAACCACCGCCATATCAATTAGCAGTTCCAGTGCCCTTGTTTCAACTTTTTGACCTCCTATACCAGTTATTCTGTTTTCAGATTACTTCACATGCGAACGCTAGTCTAGTACTCTTTTAAGGCTTTGTCAATGTTGAGATATGAAGCCGGATGAGATTTTGGTTCATTGGTTGACCACTACTCTACCCCGTATTTTGCTTAACAAAACAAAAAGAGAATTTCACCTTGCATATTACAGCTAGCTCAAGTGGCAGAATAGATTTCAACGAATCGCAACAGGAATTAAAAAGGAACATTTTTATTTAACTTGTTGGCGAATTAGGAACGGCAGGGGGGCTTCCTCACACGAAATGAAGCTAAGATAAGTGTGATCCCTCTTGTAGAAATTACAGAAAATATGCGATTTTCGAGGTAAATAGCGGTAGAAAACGTACAATAAGTGTATGAAAATTAGTCTTTAACCCTGTATTAAAGTTATACTTACTATGCTTGGTTATTTAGAAGAGCGGCTAATGGTGGGGTCCACCTCACTCCTGGGCGCTATACATTTGACAACGTGGGTAATGACCTTGTTAAGTCTATTATTTTCATTGTGGCCCGACCGGAGGGAGATCGAGCCAGAGTGCAACGTCCTTTCCGAAGGAAAGGCTGGCGAGAGTAAGAATGAGCCGTCCTGAGCTTCATTGCTTTATTACTAATAATATACACTGTTAAACAAAACAAGGACTTAAGTTTAGTCCTCCCCCTAAGGGCTTGTCAATACCAAGCCTATGCAAACCAGATAAGCAGTTAAGTCTACATTGCATTCCTCATTAGGAGTGTTTACGATGAATGTGTGAATGTGTAAACACATGTAAACGTGAAGTAAACGCTAGATTTGCATTACGTGAACACTCGTGATAAGAGGTGAATACAATGGGGAGTAAGGTCATATCATTCAGGGTGCCGAATGACATCTATGATGAGTTCGAGCAGAAGTGCAAGGATGAAGGGGTGAGTCCAACTGCTAGACTTCGGGAGTACGTTGATAGCGTGTGCAATCCTACAGAAGTAGATAAGGATACCGGGCTACAAGTTAAAGTGATAAACGTTGAGGGTGAGAAGGTAGATAAGGTGTCCGCAACGGACTCTAAGAAGAAGTCATGGTTTCCACTGGACTTTAGCCCTCTGTTCGGAAAGGATTAGCTGAAAGACGATGGCGACAACGTCAACTGTTCATATTGAATTGGGTGCGGCCTTCTGGTTACTTATGGCCGTAATTATCGGTGCTCTTATTTTGTGGTCAAAGCTTGCCAGTGAAGGAATGAGTAAGGTAATCAGAGTGTTGTCAATCAGCGAAATGGGACACTTTTAAAACCGAACACATTGGTATGATCAGGCGGCATCAGCTTTATCTGATGGTGAAGTACGGGCTACTAGCATTTGTGTATCCTGACCGAGTAGACATTAAGGACTCACTGCCAATGCAAGCTCCAGGCATGTCGGATGTTTCTCCTGAAAAGAGAAGAGCCCCCCGAATTTCGGGGGGCTCTCGGAGTATCGACAGGTGTTATCCATCAAGCTAGAATCAGGCTACTCGTCTGGTTCTGACTATTAGGACAATCAGGGAAATAACCAGTACGGCACCGATGCCGATTATGACATAAATCCAACCCGGGGTTATCGGTGCTTCTGGTGGTAGAGTTACAATTATATCAGGTGGCTCTACCTCTACTATTATATCAGCTGGTTCTAGTATTATATCAGCTGGTTCTACTGGTTCTACTGGCTCACTCATAGTGGTGAAGACGCTCGCTACCCAGGCACTTTCGTTGCTGATAACGAACTTCTCGTCGATATCAACAGCTCTCACCCTCCAGAAGTAGACAGTATCGTAGTCGAGCTCTGTCACCGGGGTATAGAAAGTAGAAATGAGGGACCCCCCACCAGTCATGCTGGTAATCGGAATTACAAAGTTCGAGTTATCAGCTAGCTGGAACTCGCTGGCATTCCCTTCGTCAATAGTCCAGGCAAATGCAGGAGCGAGGGCAACAGCAGTAGCACCGATTATGGGCGATTCGATTTCTGGTGAGTCGAGGTCTGATGGTGGTGCCTCAACCAGGACTATAGGAATGCCACTTAGGTCTTCAATGGCAGGGGCAGTAGCATCCGTGATAGTGATCCACACATAGCCACCGAAGGTGCTGACACCCTGCTCAGAGGCTTCTACCCACTTGCCTTCAAGCTCACTCCAGACGTAAGCCTTTGTATCCTCGGTGACATCATCATTGTAGATCTTGATGCCAACTTCTTCAAGGGGATAGTCTTCATTATCCTCTTTCACATACACATCTAGGAAACTACCCAATGCTGGGTCTGGAGGAGAGGTCTTGGGGTTAGATTCATAGACTGCAGCAGCAATCACCTCAGCGTCGTCATCTACATCTACCGTCACGCCAACGTCAGTCTTGGCATCCAGGGAACTAGGCTCCTCATCGTAATCCTGACTAGCCTCAACCTTTGCCGCGGTGACTGGAGCACCTAGTGCTGGCGAGTGGTTTATATCGCCAGCGTCTTCGTCAATAGAGTCGGACGGCGGACCATCGGCATCGCCCCACCAGTTGTGGGTGACATTGATGGCATCACCGGAATCGTTGTAAACATTAAGCTCATTACCGGTGATGTTGTTGAACACCATAAAGACACCGTCTCCATACTCTTCCACTACCAGGACAAACACATCCTCGTGGCTATCCATTATGTCATTGTTGTAAATGAGCACATCAGAGTCGTAGGCATACTGAATACTAATGACGCCATCAAGAGGACCGTACGCCCAATAATCGGGATCAGAGGATTCTTCAGTGCTGTTCATGATGGTGTTGTCTGCGATGGTGACCGTGTCGTAAGACACGTCGACAACAATGGCGTTGGCTAGACCATCGAAGGTGTTGCCCTCGATAGTTGCGTCACCATCATCAATCGCGACTCCAATTCCACTGCTGCCGGTAAAGGTGTTGTCTTCAATGGTGACATCACCGTCGGCACCGATAGCAATGTCGTTCTCATCTACCAGGAAGGTGGAGCCGCTAATAGTCAAACCACCTGAGTCAATACCAATGCCTACGTCCTCTTCGGAACCCTCGGTAGTGTCGAAGGTAGAGTCCTCAATAACACTGTCGTCATCGTCAGTCCAACCGGAGTAAATGAGCAAGATTTCAGGGGTGTCGTCGTCACCCTTCTCGAAGACACTATTCTTAATGGTAACGTCGGCTCCCGTGATATACGTTCCCGTCGGCCACGGGGCCACTCCGGTATATCCTCCCACAATAGTCAGGCCATCGAGGGTTATGTCGTCCTCCTCGATCTCGATGTCACCCTCGATAATGGTGTCGGCGGCGGATCCAGTAGCCTCAAGGGTCAGCCCATCGCGGTCATTGGTGGTGTCGTCAATGATGATGTCGTCAGTATATGTCCCCGGGCCAATCTTTACCACGAAGTCTTCCTGAGCGGCATCTATCATGCTCTGGATAGCACCGGCTCCGACATCCTGATCTATAAAATAACCACCGGCATTAAAGAGCTGAACTATGCCCCCAAGCGCAAAAGGGTCTATCACTGCTAGCTCGTAGCTGGCTGATGTTACCGGTCCCTCTATCTCGGTGCCATCCGATTCCTCGGTGCTTACATCCAGGGTATAGTCGCCCGGCGTATCAAGATTTTTCACGCCGGATACGATAACCTGAACCAGGGCACCAGTGCCAATGTCGCCTACGATCTCGGCGTCGTTATCGACATCTTCGATCGTGATGGTCAGCGTTTCGTCATCGTCACTAAAGACAGCATGTGCAACGTCAAAAGCATCAGTTCCAATACCTGAAGTGGCGGCAATGGTGACTGCCGTAACGCCAGAGAGATCGGTGTCAGTGGGGAACTCGACGATAATGTTGTCAGGTGAACCGGTACCAAGGTAGCTATCGCTTACCAAGTCCTCAGTTATGTTGAACATGATGGTGTAGTCGGTTACCGCACTGATGTCATCGTCGAGCAGGTTAACGCTCGGTTGGGTAAGGGCGCTTACCGGTGCTGCCATCATCAGTAAGCTGGCCAGCAGAGCGGCGGTTAGCCCTACCCCTAATATTCTAGAAAGTTTCTTTTTCATCGACCTATTATTTTTCCTCCTTGATTAACATATCCTTATGTCCCCATAAACAAGAGTAGAAAACCTGGTATCCCCTCTTTAATTATGGAGACAAGGTTTTTCTTTAGTTTCCGTTTTTGAGTTTTTAATAACTCTCTCCCTTTCGGGCTCTCACCATGGCCTCACCTCCTTTCCTAATCGAAACCATTTAGCAATTCAAACTGTCATTGCGTCAAACTGTCATTCTGAGCTCTTCGCTTCCTGTCATTCTGAGCCCTTCGCTTCCTGTCATTCTGAGCCCTTCACTTCCTGTCATTCTGAGCGTAGCGAAGAATCTCATGGTACTCGGCACCTCGTGCCTCGCAATGACCACTAAACAGCCTCTAATCCTTTCCTTGGTATAGTACATCTATGATACCATACCTGTCAATAGATAGGCTACCAGTATAACATAAAATATTTATTTGTCAACCCCTGCCTTGTCATTCTTTACCCCTTGTCACCCTTTACCCCAACAGTTCACCCTTTACCCCTTGTCATTCTGAGCCCTTCACTTCCTGTCATTCTGAGCGATAGTGAAGAATCTAGACCCTTCACTTCGTTCAGGGTGACAGTCAGTAGTCTTCAGTCAAGTCAGGGGGATTTGTCAAGTGGCCAAGATTGATTATCAGTCTCTGTTACCACTCCCTAACCTATTATAACGAATTAATCCCCATTTAGTTAGCTCATAAATTGACAATTTGTCAGAGAAGCTGACCAGTATTAGTTAATATACTCACTAAGTATTGGGTTGTCAAGCCATTAAGCCCATTCCACATATTCCATAACAGTTCACCCTTTACCCCTTGTCATTCTTTACCTCTTGTCACCCTTTACCCCTTGTCATTCTGAGCGCTAGCGAAGAATCTGAGACCCTTCCCCTTCATTTCTTTCAGGGTTCAGGGTGACATCTTGAAACCATCCCTTACTTAAATCTTCCCATTGTGGGTTCACTGATTCAATCAAAGCTATCTTCTTCCTTCGCAGCCATCCCTTGATTTTCTTTTCCCTTGCAATTGCAGCCGCTACATTGCTGCTTATTTCGTAATATACAAGCTTGGTGATGTTGTATTTCTTGGTAAACCCGTCAACGAGTTTTTCCTTATGCTCGTAGACTCTTCTCCTCAGGTCATTAGTAACACCAGTGTAAAGAACCGTGTTCCTTTTGTTGGTTATAATATAAACATAGTATTGCGTGCCCATTCTACATATTATACTGGAGATTGCTTCGGCTGTTTGCTTCGTTCCTCGCAACGCCTCGTAATGACAGAGGGAAGGTGTGCCTCACAATGGTCTGGCTATGTTTCCCTGCTCAGGCTAGCCAGGAACTCGGCATTGGTTTTTGTCTTCCTCATGCGCTCCAGGACCCGCTCTGTGGCTTCAGTGAAGTTGGTGGCGTTAGAGGCAACCATAGACACCATGCGCCTCAGCAGCCATACCTGCTTTACCGTATCTTCACCTAGCAGCAGCTCCTCCCGCCGGGTGCCACTGCGCTGAATATCCATCGCCGGGAAGATACGGCGCTCAGCTAATCGGCGGTCGAGGTGGATCTCCATATTGCCCGTTCCCTTAAACTCCTCGTAGATGACTTCGTCCATGCGGCTGCCGGTGTCGATAAGGCAGGTGGCGATAATGGTTAGGCTGCCTCCCTCATCCATGTTGCGGGCGGCACCAAAGAAGCGCTTGCATGGGTGAAGGGCGGCTGGGTCGATACCACCGGAGAGGGTACGACCACTAGGGGGCACAACCAGGTTGTATGCCCGGGTAAGGCGGGTAATGCCGTCGAGGAGGATGAACACATCCTTGCCACCTTCTACCATTCGTTTGGCTCTCTCCAGTGCCAGCTCGGCGACACGGGTCTGATTCTCTACTGCCTCATCAAAGGTGGCGCCTATCACCTCGCCCCTGACTGAGCGCTTCATATCGGTAACCTCCTCGGGCCGCTCGCCAATAAGGCACACCATCAGGTGAATATCATTATAGTTAGTGGTGACGGCATTAGCTATCGATTTGAGCAGCACTGTCTTACCGGCTTTGGGTGATGACACAATCAAGCCCCGTTGTCCTCGACCAATGGGAGCAATCAGGTTGAGCAGTCGGGCGGATAGGTCATTGGTTGAGGTCTCCAGGTTAATCAATTTGTCGGGGAAGGTGGGGGTGAGTGAGGTGAAGTGAGGTCGGTGTTTGGTTAGCTCAGGGTTGACGCCATCGATTGCCTCTATCCGCAGTAGGCTAAAGTATTTCTCGCCCGCCTTGGGGGGCCTGCCCTGACCGGCAACCATATCACCGGTGCGTAGACTAAAGCGGCGAATCTGAGACTGGGAGACATAGATATCAGTTGAGCCGGGTAGCAGGGTGCCCTGCCTTAGGAAGCCATAACCGTCAGCCATAATCTCCAGGATGCCGCTACAGAAGGTGTTGCCCTGTTGCTTAGCATAGGCCTGGAGCAAGCGCATAATGATGTCTTGCTTCTTCAGGCTGGTATAGTTGGAGATACTCATCTCCTTGGCTATTTCAATCAGCTCGTCTCTGTTCTTATTTTCTAATTGACTAATCTCCATAATCTAACCTCGTCCCCCGTATTCTTTTCTTTGCTAAACACTTAACATAACTCAAAAAACAATTCTCAAAGCTAACTAGATACGAATTGTTTCTCTATTTTTTAAAAGTTTTGGATTCTATTTTTGCGAGACTTGTCGCCAGTCGCTGAGGAAACGGGCGATGCCTGTATCGGTAAGCGGGTGTTTCATCATCTGCATCAGTACCTGGTAAGGAACAGTGGCAATATGAGCCTTTGTTTTGACGGCAGCTTTATAGTCGGCTTGTCTTATTTGGTCAATATTGGCTGTGTCCAGAAAGATACGCATTTAGTCCTCTTTATCTATCTTACTCCTGTTTGCTCTCTTCTTCAAAGAGTATTCTCCTTCGGCTTCTTTGTATTAGGACAAGACAGTAATATTCTATTCTAAACTAGGGTGAAAAGGGTAGTGGGGGTTGAGCCCCTTCGCGTAGTATATCCTTAGCTACACCAATAAAATTGCGGAACAGGGGGTGGGGACGGGTAGGGCGAGAACCAAATTCAGGGTGGAACTGACAACTCACCATCCAGGGGTGATTAGCTAGCTCGCAGATCTCTACCAGCCTGCCGTCAGGGGATAGTCCACTATAAACCATTCCCGCCTCCTGCAGCTGGGTGCGAAATTGATTGTTGAATTCGAAGCGGTGTCTATGGCGCTCATAAACCAGTTTCTGTCCATAGGCTTCAGCGGCATAGCTACCATCAACCAGTTGACAAGGGTAGTTACCCAGGCGCATAGTACCTCCCTTGTTTTCTATCTTCTTCTGTTCGGGGAGGAGGTCAATAACCGGGTAGGGGGTGGAGGCATCAAACTCGGTGGAGTTTGGCTTCTCTGAGTTTAGGGCATAGCGGGCAAACTCAATTACCATAACTTGCATCCCTAGGCATAGTCCTAAGTAGGGGATTTCGTTGTCTCGAGCATAGCGGGCTGCTTTGAGCATGCCCTCTATCCCTCTAATGCCAAATCCACCAGGGACTACGATGCCTTGGGCTGAGCTCAGTAAAGCATCACTGCCATCCCTTTCCAAGTCCTCAGAGTGAATCCAGAGCAGATTAATATCTCGATTGTGATACAAGCCGGCGTGACGTAGCGCCTCACGAACTGAGAAGTAAGCATCCTTTAATTCTACGTATTTGCCTACCAGGGCGATGTTGACTGGCTCATGAGGTGCTTTGAGGCGGCTGGCTAGTTCTTGCCATTGACTCAGGTCGGGCTGCTGTGCCTTGAGGCTAAGCTTCTCCACAATTAGTTGCCCTAGTCCTTCCTCTTCCAAGATTAGTGGTACCTCGTAGATAGTGGATACGGTAGGCAGGGGAATAACTGCTTCTCGGTCGACATCACAAAATAGGGAAATTTTATTTTTTGCCTCTTCTGGTATAGGATAATCACTGCGACAGATAATAACATCAGGCTGGATACCAATACGGCGCAGCTCATTGACACTGTGCTGAGTGGGCTTGGTCTTTAACTCTTGGGTGGAGTTAAGGTAGGGAAGGAGGGTGACATGGACATAGAGCACGTTATCTCGCCCAACATCATTTCTCATCTGCCTGATGGCTTCGAGAAAGGGCTGTCCCTCAATATCACCTACTGTACCACCCACCTCTATAATAATCACCTCGGCCTGGGATTTCTGGGCTAACTTTTCAAACCGTTGCTTTATCTCAGTGGTAACATGGGGCACTACCTGGATGGTGCCTCCTAGGAAATCACCTCGTCTCTCCTTAGTAATAACTGCGCTATAGATCTGACCTGAGGTAACGTTGGAGTCGGCAGTAAGGTTAATATCGATGAAACGCTCGTAGTTGCCTAAATCAAGGTCAGTCTCGGCACCATCCTGGGTAACAAATACCTCCCCATGTTGATAAGGTGACATTGTTCCTGGGTCAACATTGAGATAGGGGTCTAGCTTCTGCACTGAGACGGTAATCTGGCGGCTCTTCAAAATAGTACCCATAGAGGCGACAGTTATACCCTTACCCACTGAACTAACAACGCCACCGGTAACAAAGATGTACTTTGACATACAGGAAAACTCTAGGAACTCAATCTAAAAATGACCTTGCATTAGGTTTACTTAGAGGGGGAATCAGGGTAGTAGATTTTCATTCATTATAATCAAGCAAATATTGATTTGTCAAGTTTCTCTAGGGTAGATTGAAGAAATAACCTCTTTTGAGGGAGGAGGATTCATTTAGCGCAAACACTGCCAGTAATCTTTAAGAGTATTTTTCACATCTTGGATGACTACTCTAATGTCCACTAAGACACGGTCTATGCTGAGCCAGGGAGGAGCTGGTTCTGGCTCGTCCAGGGTAACATTGATATCAGCTACTCCACAGATTAAAGCTAGCCATGCATAGGGTAGAACCTTTCTGTTATAGCCAGAACCGATGAAATCAATTACTTTACCATCACAGATTTGGGCTATTTCTCTTGCCTTCTCACCGATCATTTTGAAACCTCCCACCTCTAGCCCCAAATTGGTCAACTCATCACTAACATGGGGGTCGGAGCCGCCGTTTCGGATAATAATCTGTGGCTTAAATTCCTCAGCTACCGGTTGAACTATCTCTTCAAAAACCAGTTTATAGGACTCTTGACCGGCATAGACAGGCATCGGAACATTTATGGTAAAGCCTTTGCCACCGCCAGAGCCAATCTGGTAGGTGAAACCAGTCCCAGGATAGAGCGTTCGCGGGTCCTGGTGGAGGTCGATGAGTAGAACTGTTGGGTCTTCGTAGAAATATTCGGCGGTACCGTTCCCAGCGTGAGCATCAGTATCCAGGATTAGGATTCTGTCTAGCTTATATTTTTGCTGCAAATATTTAGCACAAAAGGCAACATCATTATAGATACAGAATCCCTCACCGTAATCAGGTTTGGCATGGTGCATTCCGCCGCCAATAGAAACTACCTTTCCTAGCTTATCTTCCTGAACCAAGTCACAGGCTAGCTTCGCTTGACCAATAAGCAACCTTGCCGCCTCTTCTACCTTTTCTGGCCTGCCAATCGGTCTGTTATCCTCACTATGAAATCGAGAAAGTTGACCAGGATAGCTCAAGCCTAAATTAGCTGCTTCGTAGTAGCCTTTACTGAAATTGATGTAGTCTTTCTGGCAGATTAGTCGTAAGTCTTCATCGCTTGCCGGGGCTGCTTTGAAGATTTGGTAAATCCCATTCTCGGCTAAGTATTCCCTCAGGAATTGGGGGAATACTTCATAGCGGTCTCCGCGAAAAGAATGACCCGGTCCAAAATCATATTCCTTCAGTTCTTCTCGATACAAGATGGCAAGCATCATTCTTTCTCCTGGGCTGTGTCTAAAAGTAAATTACCCAACTTTTCTCAGTGGAGATAGGCGAATCTCCGATTTATGGTCGCTTTTTACATTAAATGACCGTCGCCTCAGCAGTAAATTTTATTTTACATGAATTCCAAAGTCTCGGCAATAAAGCTACTGGTTATGGCAACCATTCAGTCTAGAACTCCTTGAGAAACACTAGTTACCATTGACTATTAGAGTAGTAAAAAGATAGGATATAGCCTGATCGGGTTACTTCTAAGAGGCCACTAACATGATAGAGCAAGATTACTTTTCGGAACCGCATAAAGAAGACTCGGTAGATTTAGGGAAGTACAGAATTGAGGTAACTAGAATATCTGAGCCGGGTCCGACCATTGAAGTTCATAGTCTTTTCCGTAGGCTATATAGTGAGCCACAAGAACATGGGGAGACGAACCCTTATGTCGCTAAGTATAGAAGACTCAGGGCGAAGGTTTTACCACGCTTCAGGGGTAGTCAGGGTGATAACTGTGTTGCTGGCAGTGTTGAATACCGGTACTGGCCTTCCTTAAAGCTGGGTTACATTGAGAATGCGTATGTTAGTGCTGAGATACGCCGGAAGGGGCTTGGTGTCAAACTAATTAACTTTGCCGTCAGCTACATGCGCCGCAAAGGTAGCCATCGTATTTATGCCTTTGCCGTTAATCCGGAGGGATGCGGTTTACTTGCAAGCGCCGGATTTGCACGTGAGCCACCTGAAAACCCAACGAGCCTATGGCGGAGATGGTTTTTCTATAACATAAACCAGACAAACTAACCTTCTCTTAGCTAGGCAAGCTATTTATATCATTATGGTAAAGGGGGGAGCAGGCCCGGGCAAGCATACAGTATGAAATGAGGGATGCTAGAAGCAGGTGTTTTTACTACCGTATGCAGACCTTTATGTAATCTGACGATAGCGTTCGACCTCGGAAGGCTTCTCCCGCAGGGGTGCCATGGTCTGACGATATTCCTGGAAGTGTGGCGTTGAGCCGTGGTACTTTATAGCCTCTTCGTTCTCGTACTTCTCGTAGACAAAGAACTTAGACGGGTCATCTATACTACGGTGGACGGCGTAGGTTATCGTGCCAGGGTCTTTGAGAACCTTGGGCACAAGCTTTTGGAAAGCTTGCTCAGCTTCATCTCCCTTACCATCAAGTACCTTTACTATTGCATTAAGAACTATCATTGTCGACTTGCCTCCTTCAGTAGTTATTTTCCCGGTAATTCTCCCTATTAGGAGAATCGTGTTGTCAGCAACATTGGCGCAACTCAGCAGTGGATATTTTGGGCAACTGACTTGGTTTTGTCAAATTCCTTTGGCATAAGGTTCTCAATTTGTATTGACTACAGGGTGGTGTTATTATGCGAACTACTATGAAGCAAAGGCTAAGGCATGTCCTTTCTCTGAGACAGAAGCGATGTATTTTTGCTACTAGTCGGGTACCAGCGGCAGTTCTACTGCCTATCTATTATAAGCAGGGGCAGTATTACATTCTGTTTACCAAACGGACGGAGACAGTGAAGGAGCATAAGGGTCAGATATGCTTTCCCGGTGGAGTTTACCAAGAGGGGGATGGCACACTGGTGAATACCGCCTTGCGCGAGTGCGCTGAGGAAATAGGTTTGATGGCTGATGAGGTTGAGGTACTGGGAGAATTGGATGATATTGCCACCACGGCTTCAGGCTATATTGTCTCTCCCTCCGTTGGTCTTATCTCTTGGCCACAGACACTCAAAGTAGACCAGCGGGAAACTGAGGAGATAATTGAAGTTCCTATCTCCGCGCTTCTGGATAAGGGTTGCTTGCGTGAGGAAACTAAGATTATAGATGGCGAGGCAGTTACCTTATATTTTTATCACTATCAGGGGAGAGTAATCTGGGGAACCACTGCCAGGATATTGCGCCAGTTTCTGGATATTTTTGCCCAGGTTGTGGGGAGTAAATACTAGACTACGGGTTGAGAGAGCGGCTTCATCCTTATTTTTTATTTAGCCGATCGACTACCGCTTTCTCAGCCACAGAATAATGATAACATTTTTGATAAAGTTCGCCAAGAGAATTTATAAATATTTGTTAACTTTATTAAATAAGTATTGACAATGCTCCTAAGATGATTTATAATAACCAATAGAGGAAAAAGATGGCAGGTAAAGACTATTACAACATATTAGGGGTTAATCGGGATGCTAGTGAACGGGAGATAAAGCAAGCTTACCGCAAGCAGGCTCGTAAGTATCACCCTGATGTTAACCCTGGCGATAAGTCGGCAGAGGCGAGGTTTAAGCAAATGAATGAGGCTTATGAGGTTCTGTCCGATAAGGAGAAGCGACAGAAGTATGACCAGTTTGGTGACCAGTGGCAGCATGCTGACCAGTTCGCTCAGGCGGGGCGGCAACAGACACCTTTCTGGGATTTTAGCCAGACTAGTGGTGCTCAAAAATTCCACTTTGAGGATGCTGATTTAGGCGGTCTGTTTGATGACCTGTTCCGTAGTGGGACTAGGAGTCGGCGAGTTAGACCGAGACGTGGGCAAGATGTAGACTACCCGATTGAGGTAACCTTGGAGGAAGCATACCATGGAGCTAAGCGAACTATTGCCCTTCAGAGTGAGAAACCCTGCACTGGTTGCCAGGGCAGTGGACGGATACAAAATATGCTCTGCTCGGTATGTCGTGGTTCAGGGATAGTATCTGATGTGAAGCGCCTTGAGGCTAAGATCCCACCCGGCGTTAAGGATGGGTCTCGGGTGCGTATTGCCGGTAAAGGGAAGCAAAGCTATACTGGAGGAGCCAGTGGTGACCTTTACCTGGTGATATCGGTTAAATCACATCGGCGGTTTGAACGCCGGGGTGATGATTTGTACGAAGAGGTGGCGGTTCCGTTAACCGTGGCGGTGCTGGGTGGTGAGGTTCAGGTGCCTACCCTTAAAGGCAAGCTAGCCCTAAAGATTCCGCCAGAAACTCAGAATGGGCGTTCCTTTCGCTTAACTGGACAAGGTATGCCTCATCTGGGGAACTCTTCTCACGGCGACCTGGTGGCTAAAGTGAGCGTGATATTACCAACTAAGCTTTCAGAGGAGGAACAGAAGCTATTTGAGCAGCTTAGTCAGTTGCGGTCTAATAGCTAAAGTTAGAGGTTATTATGAATTCAGATGATACTGAACCCCGCTATGTGATAAGTGTAACCGCTAGGATGCTTGGTATTCAAACCTATACCTTGCGCTATTATGAGAAGATTGGCATAATAGAGCCAGCGCGGTCGCGAGGTAATATTCGTCTATATTCGGAGAGGGATGTAGCCCTACTCCGTCGGGCTAAGACCTTGCTGGATGACCTGGGGGTTAACCTAGCCGGGGTTGAGGTTATCCTGCGCATGGCACAGCGTATGAATGAATTACAGAACCATGTGGAGGAATTGGAATCGGAGGTAAAGAAATTAAGGGGGGTGGATAATTTATGAAGCAGGAGAGATTTACTGAGCAAGCGCAGGAGGCATTGGCTGCTTCCCAAGAGCTAGTTCGCCAGTATCACCATAGCCAATGGGACGTGGAGCATATCCTGCTGGCACTGCTTCAGCAGCAGGCAGGGCTGGTTGGTAACATCTTGGGGGAGATCGGCATTGATGTTGATGCAGTGAAGCAGCAGGCAGTAGCTGCCCTGGAGAAGTCACCGAAGGTTACTTATGAGGCGGCTCAAATTTATGCTACACCACGCATTGCTCGACTTTTAGAGGCAGCAACGGCTGAGGCTGATAGGCTTAAAGATGAATTTGTAGGTACTGAGCACCTGCTGATTGCTATGGCTGGCGAGCAAGAAGGCGAGGCGGCTAATATCCTTCACCGCTTCGGTATTGATCAAGAGAAGGTGTATCGTGCCCTTCAGAAAATTCGCGGTGGTCATCGGGTTACTGATGCTAGGGCCGAGAGTAAATATCGCTCTCTGGAGAAGTATTCTCGCGACTTGACTGAGTTAGCCCGCCTGGGTAGGCTTGACCCAGTTATCGGTCGGGACGAGGAGATTAAACGGGTGATGCAAATACTTACCCGTCGGACTAAGAATAATCCAGTGATTGTTGGTGACGCTGGGGTGGGTAAGACTGCCATTGCTGA
>SDBT01010547.1_pt1 | contig 14913 bp, 5 predicted proteins | sample 2277101 | NCBI WGS metagenome assembly SDBT01 (sample SAMN10404973, study PRJNA504765) | marine sediment metagenome | isolation source: marine sediment core GS10_PC15, 103 cmbsf | place: Arctic Ocean: Southern Knipovich Ridge | collected 2010 | reverse complement strand
TATTTCATTTGAAAAGGCTTAGTCGGATCTGGGGGCTGAACTACATCTGGAAAATCTTGTTGGGATCTTGTAGCAGAAGAATGAAAATGTATTGATCCTGCTATAAATTCCCCTACAATATTATTACATCCTACTTTTAAAGGAATTGTGTCATTAAATGTTAATTCCGTAACTTGTGGATTATTCCATAAATCATCCGATAGCGGTGTAGAAGTTGGACATGCAGGACCTGTTAGATGTACAAATCTAAAAACAAGTTTTTCTAGTGTTTCAGATACTACTGATGTCTCGTCAGACACTTCAAATGATGTATTGGGTAATCCAAACCATACCTTATCCCAAGTAAAATCATTAGTGACTTTAATGTTTTTAGTGATTTTATGTCTAATGAAAACTCGTCCTTCGTGTATTGGTATCTTTGAAAAGAATGAACCGGTCACACACTCAACAGGCTCACCAACCGATAGACTATCTCTCGGAGGAGCCCACATTGTTATATTATTATTGTCAACATCTAAATTCATTTTTCCTGTTATGGTGATTGAAGATTCAGTCTGTGCTGTAATATTCAAATTTAATGACATAATTACCCAAAATCTTGCTAAAGCAGAAGCCCCTGTAACAGCAGTAGGAGGATCAACAAGTGGACCAACAAAATTATCACTTCTAGCATGTATTTGAACAGGTAATAAATTAACAACACCATTAAGTTCTGTCACGGACCTATAGTCTAATGCTCCTATTTGAGGGTCGGTTTCTCCATGAAATGTTCCATCTTGATTAATTTGTTTAATAGCCGTACTAACAGGCAAAGATGTATGTTCACTTAAATATGTTCCTATACGATTCGCTACAGCAGTAGTTATAGATTGTGGAGAATCTCCAGCTAATGTAAAAGTTTCAAATTGACTTAATGGATGCCACAAGGGATCTCTGCCTACTATTGATGATGCACTAGTAAGAAAATAATGTTTACGGGTTTCGAATTTTTCAGCCTCAACCTGTAGGTTTTGTAATGCCGTTCTGAGTGTTGTTACTAAATTAATATATCCTTCTTTGAAAGTGACATCTTTCATTATATCAAACATAGTATCATCGAGATTAGATACCGGCGTATGAATAGGGTTATCAACATCAAACGAAGCAATATAATCAGATGGTATCTCTGTTAATTTAGGATAAAGTTCACTTATTTTAAATTCAGTATCAACTCTCTCAATACTCATTCCTAGGGTTTGTAATAAAATTAATGGAATAACAATATTAATAATTGGATCTGACACATCAGTTTCTGCTTTTCTTAAGGTGTCTAAAACTTTTAATCCATATGACATTCTATAAAAAGTATCCATAATTCCAAAAAAATGACCGGGATTCCTAATCTTAACTCCAGGAATACCTTTTCCTAATCCTACATATTGGTTTAATTTATAAACTGTTGGAATTACATCTTGAAATTGAACGGGATCAAAACTACTTAATCCGTCCAAAAGAAGTGCTGTAGGATTTGGATATAAAGGTCCTTGAAAACCTCCACAAAATATACCTACATCTGGTCTAAAGGGATTATATCCCAAACCAGCTAATTCTAATCCTTGTACCTTAATACTCATATTTTCTCCGTTATGCTTGTGCAGGCGTTGCGAAAGTAAGTGGTGCCTTACTAATAAAATAATCACCCTCCGCATCAACTTCTACCCTGACTTCTTCGCCTTCAAGTAAATATCCTGGACTGTTGATGTCTTCATCAATATTGATAAGCTTCGTGTAATTTTTACTTTCGTTAACTAAGGTTACATTATAGCTTCTTCCAGTCTTGCCTGTAATTAGTCCTATTTGTGCAGGTGGATATGTATCAATAATCGCCACTTGTTTTACATCTCCGGTTTCAACTATAGCACTATTGACATCACTCGGAATACTCCCAATTGTTTTAGGAATATTGTAGAGAGTTACTGAGCCAAATGTACCATCCTTCAATAATTGTGGGTTGTCTGTTCCTGCTTTAGGTTCTTTGATATTGGTTACATTAAGAATCTCGGGTAGTACGGGAGCCGATATCCCTTCGCACACATTTGGAATAGCACCTACAATAAATACATTCAGAGAATTATAACCCGTTTGTCCCGACCGAAGACGCATGAACCTATTATCTGGAGCCTGATGTAAACCCAACCAATTTTTTTGTTCACAAGTGGTCTCTTCGGGAAGAAATATTTCTTCATTTTCATCATAATCTGGTGGATCAGGAACTACGCCAGGAGGATCAGGTCTTCTTCTCCTCTCTTCTTCTTCATCACAATCTTTTTCTATTCTATCGTTTTTAATAAGAAATGTATTACCACTAACGGTATTAGAAATTTTCTGTTGAAGATTCAATGTAAACGTTTTGGCTGTATATATAGTTGTGATCCTGGAAGTACCAAATTGTATAGACATAGAATTAATAGCAGATCCACCTTGAAACAATTGTCCGATATTGAATTTTGGTAAATCTGCTACTTCTAAAGTAATAGTTTGTAATGTTCTAGATTCTGGTTGAGCAAAGCCCAATCTTTGTATAGCTGTATTATCTAAAGATTCAAGTGCAGCAGTGTTGGTTAGATTTTTAATTCTAAATCTCCAGGGTGTCAAAGTATCATCTATCTCTAATTCTGTAAAACCATCAAAGCTTATATCCGTCGTTTCGTCATTCGTCCAGGGACCATATCTTTCTCTGGAATCTTCAAGAGGCACCCAAGCCTTAGTTAAGCTGGTAATCCTAGATTTTTTAGAAGCTGCCGATGTGAAGTCTAAGAAAGTTGGGACTGTTATCAACCTAATAATTATAAAATCGTTTTCAATACGAGCTTCTGCTGAAATATATAATGAACCGGGCTGAACAAATAAAACATTATTCAGTCTTAATGTTGAATCATTCCAAGTGGCTTTTTCTGGAGTTCTTACAAGTACTGGCCATCTACCATCGGGAAATCTAAATGCATCCTGTAAAGCAACCCCTATGTTATCCGGTGTTTGATCGCTTTCAAACCATGCTTTCCTTACTGTGTCTAAAAATGGAGCACCATCAACATCAATATCAGAACCATCTATTTCAATATAAAATTGACGCCCGAAAAATTCGTCAGCATAGCTCTTAATTATATTAACGTCTTGCAGGGAAAACGGAATAGTTCTGCCTGTGCCTGCTAATAGACCATATTGATTTGTAATAGCTTGAGCTAATGTTTCTTCAGTCGCTTCGAATGTTTGATCTGTAATTTTTACAGTTGGTTGAGTGAATGGAGTTCCTGTATCATCAAATCCCCAAAATGGTTTAATACTTGCGGTGGCAAACTCAGTAAGGGTTTTCTTTAAACCCCCAAAAATCACTTTACTTTTGCCACTATTTGGATTATTTTCTGTTCCTACCTTCTTTCTTATGACTTTGCCAGCATGTTGTTGGGCGATAGTATCAATGTCATCATTAGCATCAGCTAATAAAGACCTTTTGATAAGTCTAACGGTGATTGTAAAAATATCACTACTTTTAGTAGTAGAAACAAACCAATCGACTGAACCAATGCTTTCCGCTAATTGATTGATTACATCTCTCAAGGTCAACGCAAATTGTATTGGCTGAAAAGGCGTTGTGCTACCTCCCAAACCTCTCGTGGGATTTGGATCATCTACGCTATCCGCTCCCTCATCTGTTAATTGTAGATCTGTAAACAATTTAGGAACAACATTACTAGTTCTATTTAGAACTTGTTGTCTTAATAATGTTGCCTGTAATTTATCTATTTTTCTTTGTAGTCTAACTTTTTCTCCTGGTTGTTTTCCAGAAAGTAGTTTTGTGTGAAAATCAATAGATTTCTGTAATGCTATCGTCGTGAGAGTTTCTTTTGTTTCTATTGTTTGTCCACCTTCAGAAATTCTTTTATACTCAGAACGGGTTGTCTCCCCAGGACACTCAGTAGTTGGTGGCGTAAATGATATACCACCACCACCACCCGTAATAGGTTCAGTCACATTATCCGAAAAACTTAAATCAGTAAATTCATCTACATTAACTTGAAAATTCTGTCCTCTGAAAGTAAATGTTTTACCATCTAAAGCTTTTTGTAAGCTATCTACATTTAATTCTTTAATCGATAAAATATTGGGCCTAGTTGCAAGAAAACTGTCGGTGTTCAATGGCCCTGTCATTACATTAATTGATTCTAAAACAGATCTAGTGTCTGATAATTTTACAGCAAAAACGCCAGAACCAGCTATATCCACCTCTGATTCTTCCCAAGATTCAACAACAGCCCATTCATCAATAGAGCCTAACTGAATATTCTGCATAGAATATATACCCTGATCAGCAAGGGCTTTTAAAGAAAAGGTTTGACCCACGTCTTGTACTACCCCAGTAGTAAACGTAGTGGGGTTATTATTAAAACCCAACTGTATACTAAGGCTCCTAAGAGAACATCCAAAAAGTGTTGGCGGCGTAAGACTAGTATCAGAATTAACTACAATAGTTCCCATAATATCCTCCTATTAATTCTTAACAACATAAACTCTATTCCTACGATATCGTCCTGTGGTCACGTTGAATGACTCGTCATCACTCGTAACGTGAGTGGTACTTACTGATACACCTAATTCTGCGTCCATTTGTGCTATAATTGTTGCATCTGCTGGCTTGGGATCAAATTGTCCTTCTAAGCTGATATTGATAACCTTGGTCGTCACCGTGCCCATGTCCTGCAATATAGGCCCAACTGTCCTACCAGGAATATCTATTTCTGCAATTACTACTCCAGAGAATGATGTATCTACCGTTATGACGACACTATCATCATCAGCATTTGTCCAGGCCCATGTAATTCTGATCTTTCCAGTAGTATTATTAATCGACGTACTTTTTGACTGATGAGTATTACTAATCGTAACGCCTGAAGGTAATTGATCCCCTATGATAGCTAGGGCATCGGTTCTAGCTTGTGAATCTGAAATAATAGCTGCTTTAGCATTAGTAACTTTATCAGCAGCAGTTTCTCCAATCCCGGTAATATCACAAACTAAGCTAACAGCATGAACTCCGTTGGCTGCATCAAAGGTCAAAGCTGCTTCCTGGGTTTTAGTTGATAAAGCACCATCTCCAGTTTTCCAAACAAACGAAAATGTAAGTGATCCGTCAGTCTGAACCAATCCAATAGTTTTGGTTGCTGGAAAATCAGGTATCGTTGCAGAACCAATTAAAGATCCAATATTAGCTATTGCACTATTTCTTGCTTGAGTATCAGACGGTAAGGCGTTTTTCGCATTGGTTAACGCTATTTTACCTCCTGCTCTTTCTCCGTTTGAAAGCCCAAAGATTGTTCCGTTATACGTAATTGTCGGATCATCTACATCTTCGCCAAAGTCTACAGAAAAGTTTTCTGTTATAAATGAGTTAGTTGGTCTTAAAACCCATGTTTCATCAATACTATAGGTTCCTGCTTTTTCACCAAGAGAAGTAGTGGTAGTATACCGACCACCAATCCAGGTGGTAACACCAAGAACTTTGTTCATAATGTTGGTATCAACAATACCTAGAACCTTATCATTAACAAAACCCCTAGCGTGTTCCCAAGCTTCTTTACCCTCTAGCAAGCTTCCATCAACATCATATATAGCTACCGCTTGTGCTGAAACATTATGACTAACAGTAAATCCTGATCCAGCCTGACCCTCAATTTCACTAAAAGTCCATTGTTCAGTCGCGCTCTTAATCGCACCACTGACTGGTAATGTAGAATCTTCCGTACCAATACCATTAATGAAAATAAAATCTGCTTCAAAACTAATTGTATAGTCTGCTCTATTGACCCATAATTCCTGGGGGAAAGTGATTGATTGAACACGGGGATTTGTACGTACTGCTACGCCTCCTCCTGGCTGCCATTCTAATGACTTGCCATCAACGCTGAAAAGGTTTCTCAATGCCTCTTGTTTACGCAGTAGACTATTAAAATCACCAGGGTTTGTTTCATTTACTTGATCCGGTGGATCTCCAAGTCCAGTAAAGAATGCATCGTTAATATTAGAATAATTACCACTTGGTGACCCTCTGAATGGAATCATCGTGCCTATTAATTCAATATCATATGTACTACCTATGTGTTTACCGTCTCCAGTATTAGCATAGGTTTTATTAATGCTAACAAGCGGAGCTGGAATTATTTTTTTTCCATCGTAGCTAAGACAATTAACTCCCATTTTTAATCACTCCTATTAACATCCACCACCATGTATGAATAAGCTCGTTTGTGTATTTCCGCTGCCCAAAACATTTGGCATAACAAGCGTCATTGAAGATGATATCTCTTCAAAAAGACCACTCATAAATAAACTTATTGAATCCGTTGTTATTGTCGGCGATCCAGACATAAATAAATCCGTAGCTCCACTTGGGAAAGTAAACCCTTCTATGAATAGAGATACATTTTCTAATACACCAGATGGTACTCTAGCAAACATAGAAAATGAACCACTGAATGGAAAAGCACCGTCTATGCTAGTAGCAGTTCCTGAGTCCTGAATAAATAATGACATTGAATTATCAACGTTTGGACCTGCATTGACAAACAGACCCATTGAACTAGATTTAGTATTATCTACCCTAGCAAATGCTGGCCATGTAACTTCTCCGCTGGTTAATGGAATACCGCCAACCTTGGCAAAACCACTGAATTGTTCCTGTTGTAATAATCCTCCAGAGATAGAAAAAGATATGGAATCTGAAGTAAATTGCCCGCTGGCAGTACCGCCATATATAAACAACCCAAAACTGTCGTCTATAAGAGCATCTTCTACTTTAGCAAAAGCATTAAACTGTAAATGTCCCTGAATAAATTGAGTAATCTCACCAGATGGTTTACCACCTATATAAAGATCTAATTCCCCAGAAGGTTTACCTCCGATATATAATGACATATCTCCAGATATCTCAGGAGTGGCGTCTAAAAATAATGATATCTCTCCAGAGGGTTGGCCCGCTATGAACAAAGGTGTATCTCCGGACGGTTGGCCTCCAATAAATAAATCCATAGCCCCCGACGCACCGACGCCGTTCATAAATAACGATATTGTTCCGGTAGATTGATTATTCTGTATGAATAAAGTCGCTGAATTATCAATGAGGGTTGGGGGTATTCCAGACCAAAAACCTTGTGCAGCTATACTGTTATTTGTCTCTGAAATATCATCTGCAAATGCTTCAACACCACTTAATGACCCCTGTGTTTGAACTGTTAGAGCTGATATTCCCCCGTCTTCGGCTTCCACTAAACCAAAAGCTCTGATGTGTGTTGAACCTCTTCTGCGTACACCCACAGTTGTATTATTTGTTAATATTGCATTTCTAACTATAGACTCAACAACAATATCTGTACCACTAGGAATAGTGGGGAACCCAATTGGTTGCCAAACTCCATTACCAGAAGTAATAACAGCATTTTCTGCAACTTCATGATACGACACCGCTGGAGCTTCAGACCAATAGCCCATTGCACTAATAGAAGTATCCGCTATGTCACTTGAAAAGTGATCAACTATGGCATTGACTCCTGATGTGTTTACATGAACTGTATAGCAAGTATTAGCATTTGAAGCTTCGTGTAATTGTCTAGTGCGACCAAGTGCTGATCCTACTTGTCTAACTCCTATGGTACGCTCTACTGTTGTATCGTCATTACAACAAACAATTTCAGCAATAACACCAGATACACCTAAAGCTGAAAGGTCAAGTTGTTCCCAAGTGTTGTTTGAAGAAGGTGTATTTCTACCTCCAGACCTTAATTCAACATATGTACCTTGCTTCCAATATCCTAATAATATAAATTTACAGTCACCTGGAACCTCGGCTAATATTTCAATTTGCCCAGAAGTGGTTTGGGCATGTACTGAATAATATTCCCAACCGGTTGTGTCGCTTTTGACAGAATTGACATCAATACTTCTCTCAAGTGATGACCCTAATGTCCTAACACCAACGAGACGTGCGAGAGAAACATCACTATTACCCATCGCTATTTCAACAACAGAACCGCTAGGTACATTAAAAGGTGGCGAAAATACGTCTATTGCTTCCCAAGTATTAGTCAGTGTTGCCTCAAAAGGAACACTCTTCTCTACAAACAACGGCTCAGTTGGAACTGTGACTTGACCTGACTCTATAATAACAGAAAGATCATCAAAATAACCATCATTATTTGTACCGGCATGACGCTCTGATGTAACAGTAATATCAATAAATCTAGTATTGGCGGGTATTTGTTTGATATCTACTTGTGGAACCCAAGGTGCATTTCTTGGACCGAAAAACACCCCTTCAAATTGATCTAAAACACCACTGGTATTATCTAAGTATTCAACACGAAATGATCCTTCATCTTCGCCATCAGTAAAACTACTTTGAAATGCCGTGGCTGTACATTTTAATAATCCACCGTCTATCAACCCACCTTCAATATCATTGAATTTTGTAATATCAATGGTTTGGGTCATAGATTTAGGAGTGGCGGGTTCTGTATCACTACCAGCACCGCCTCCGAAAAAGAAAGATCCTGTTCTAGGAGTGATAGAAGCTGCAACATCAAAATTATTAGAATGCCAACCATAAATGCCAAGACCTTGATTTGCATCAATGGCTTCTTCTGCACCAGGATTTATAACTAAATTATTACCAAAACCACCAGACATCAAAACAAAGAAAGCATTATCTAAATATGCATTATTTTGAGTGCCATCATTACGAATTGCTTCAAATCTATAACTAATAAATCTCGTGCCAGAAGGTAAAATACGAGTATCTTTATGTTGTACCCAAACTTCGTTATCTGCCAATGGGCTTTTATATGTTCCAAGAATACCACTACTAACGTCCAAATATTCTATTAGAAGTTGTCCAGTATCGGTAGTCAAAATTTCTAAATTTGCACCGACTACTGCTGTTAGTAATTCTCCATCTAGATCATTACCAGTAAATCCACCTCGTTGGATTAAATCAACTTCCTGATGTAAATTACCAGAAGCTCCATTGGGAGGGAAAAAATAATTATCTCCACCTAATGGTGAAGTACTAGCATGTGTAGCATCTGTAGCCGCTATCCAACCAGCAGGATCTATTGTCCAACCAGTTGTAGTGCCGGATTCAGCACCACCATTAACTAATAGATTTTTATTTATAAAGCCCATTTGTTTATCCTAAACCTTGTAATGTATCATTTATTTCTTTTTGTCTGTCTGGATCATTAGTATTGGATAATAATCCTTCAACTGCTTGTCTCATTTCATCTCTTGCTATTGCAACCATAACGGTTTTAAGTTGTGGTTCAAGAGATCTTAATGATTCATCAAGACTAACTTTAACACTAAGGTCTTGCGTGGCTGTCAACTGTACATTAACCCCTTCTTTCAAACCATCCATTGCTGTAGTAGCTGCACTTAATGATTTGCCTAATGCAGCAGATTGTGTACCTTGATCAGTTGTAGCTTTTTCTAATGCTTTAGTGTTAATATCTGTGTTTGTCCCTAATACATCTACTGCTTCCTCAAGTTCTTCTGTACCCTCTCGACTTCTATCATCTCCACCGAACAATTCACTTATTGCATTAGTAATGGTAGGGCCAATTTTGTCAATTGAATTACTTACTGTAGTAGCCAATTCTCTTGCTACTGCTGTCGCTGCCTGTACTTCAGCTCTAGCTTCATTTTGTCCTTCACCAGCGGTTAATTGTTGTTGAATTCTTTCTTGTTGTATGCCTTGTGCTGTTTTTTGCAATTGTACCAGAACAGGTGCAAAACCGCCTGTCAGAGTTGTAAATAGTTGAGACTTTACCTTATCAAACAAAGCAGGGTCACCAAGTTCATCAGTAATTCGACGAGCAATAGCATTAATCGCTCCTGCTTCAACAAGTGTTTCCGGTGGTGCTAATCCTAATCCAGCCCCACCTCCAGGTGCCCCGGCTGTAAATCGTCCTTGTCTTAATCTTTCCTTTTGTGCTTCAAATTCTGCGGTTAATTCATCTAATCCTTTGCCAAACAATCCTATTGATATAGCCGTTATTCGTTGTTCATCACTTAATGGGCTAATAGCTAATGGCCCCCTCCCCGTTCCGGTTGCCCTGGCTGTATCTGTTAATAAACGAACAACTGCTTTATCAAAATTTTCTACTGCTATCTTTATAATATTCCCGGCATCTGTTAATGGTTTAAATATATCGCCAGCTTCAACCGCTCTATCAATTCGTAAACGATCTAATGTTTGATTAAGATTAGAAACATCTTCCGTTAATTTAGCTAATCTATTTGAACGTTCATCTGCTGATTTTTTGAGTTCAATATTCACTGCTAATTCAGCATCTTTTGTACCAGCAAGATCTTTTAATCTTTGTAATTCTATTTTTCTGCGTTCGTTGTCTATTCGTCGTAATTCAGGAGTTACCGCTTCAGATGCTTTAGTTAAGTTATTCAATCTTTTCTTTTCGGCATTAGCACTTTCATTGATTGCTTCTGGTCCTTTTTTTAAGATATCTAAAAATAATATTAAGCTTGCTTGAGCATCTCGGGTAGCTTTTGCGGCAACTTGTATGTCTCTATTAAAGTCATCTTGTGCAATATTACCTTCTTTTAATCTATTGCGTAATTCATCTTCGGCATCGATTCTTTCTTTTACCCTAGCAGTAACGAGTGATGAAATTTCACCAGAATTATCTAATATCTTATTGATATTTTCAAAAGCTACTTTCGTTTTGTCAACGCCATCTCCAAAACTTTCAAACGAAGCACCTAGAGGTAAAGTTATCCCTGCTAGAGCTGCAAGTTCTTTAAATCTACCAACTATTTGTGTAACAGGTAAATTTTTGATAGTACTTTCAAGAAACTCAGCATTTGCCTTAGCCCCCCTATTAATTTTTCCTGCAAAAGCATTGTTTCCTTCAACTAATGCATCTACTAATATATCAGCAGCTTCTGCTAAAGGCACTTGAACAAGAACTATTTTCCTTATTTCCTCACGCCTAAGAGGCTTACCTTCTTGCAGTGTTTGAAGAATATCTTCTTTTATGTCTTGAAGAGTTGTAGCTAAAGGACCACCTATTTTGTTAACTTTTAAAAATGTAGTTAAAAGGTCTGTTGCGTTTTTTTCTGTTAGGTTGCCACTTTTAGCTAATGCTCCAGCTATTTGTTCAGCAAAATCTTGAGCAATTTTAACATCTTTTAATGCATCTTCTGCTGCTTTAACGATTGGTATCCCAAGAGAACTAAGTTGACTTACTAAATTGTCTAGCCCTTGTGTAGATAATTCTTCCAAAACTTTACTTTTTTCTGTTTTGGGTACTATATCTGTTTCAAATTCTGTTACTCTTCTACCAATAAGTCTATCAAATTGTTTATTACCTTCTTGAATACTTTTAACAGCTTTACTAAAAGCATTACTAAAAACTTCTATATCAACAAACAAACTAGCCGGAAATATTTCAGAAGGTATAGTCGTAGATAAATCTCTTATTGTCTGTTCTAATTTACTTTTAGATTCATTTAATTTAGCAGTATCCAATACTTTTTCTAGACTACCTATCGCTTTAATTGCATTTGCAATTTTTTTGTTTACTTCTGCATCTGGCAAATCTAGATCAAGTGATTCACGAAGTCTTTTTTGGAAATTGACTCCACCTGTACGTACTGCTTCCGCAACGGCTGTGGAGAATATCTCTGTGTTGTCGAAGAATCCTTGAGTAATTTCCGATGTAACTTTATCTTTAGGGAAAGCATCAGTAAATAATCTTCTAATCCCTTCAATAAATTCTCCCTGACCAAAAGATTCAAATGCATTGTTAAATCTTCCAACAAATTCTCCTACTGCGGTTTTTAAATCCACAACTTCTGTTGCTGTTAATGCACTGGCTACAGATTGATTGAGAGCAAACACAGCCTGTTCTGTAATGTCAGCAGCACCAGCAGTGTCAATATTTTTAAAGCTGTTTGAAAGTTTATTTGATATCTGCTGAATAGCTTCTGTGGTTTCCTTTACTGACTGCTGTCCTACTTCATTAATAGCCACGCCAAAACCAACAGCCGCAATGGTGGCAGCTCCAATTAGAGCACCACTTAAAGAACCTAAAGATTGTCCTAAAGTTTGCTTGGCTAAGATAGCATTTAAAGCTAGAAACGATGATCCTACTACGGCAATTCTACGAACCAATTGTTTCTGTTCATCATTCAATGAGTCTGAACTATCTACTAGTTGTCCAAATCCAGCATTTAAAGCTGCTAATATGGCTAATTGTCCCGCTCCACTTCTTACAGCAGCAGCAGCAGCACCTCTTACACCGCCAGTAGCAGCGGCAGCACCACCAGCAACAACACCTCCAGCTCCAGCAGCAGCAGCACCAGCGGCACCAGCAGCGGCTGTACCACCAGTCAAACTACCGACAAGATTGCCAACAAATCCGAGTAATGCTGGAGAGGCTTTCAATGCTATGATACCAGTTAATACCGCACCAAACGAAGCAGCAGCAGCAATAGCTGGACCAAATGCTGTACCAATAGAAGTTATTGCACGAGCAAGGCTTGTTAGGTTTTGAAGAATAGGCAATATTACTGGTCCTGCTAATTGTTGTATAAATTCATTCAATTCTGCTCTTAATATACCAAGTTGACCACCAACGGTAGCTAATGCTTTATTTGTATCACTAGCTAATGTTCCCGCACTATTTCTTGATACATTTAATGCCTTATCAAACAGTTCAAAGTTGTCGCCCAAAGCAGCAACAACTTTTCCAATCTGTCTAAATCCACCTAAAGTTTCTGCAAGTTGTCTTTGTTGTGCAGTAGTTAATGTGTTAAATACAGCAGCTACATTTCTAAGAATATCTATAGAGTTTAAAAGTGCTCCATTTGCATCTTTTGTAGCAATACCAAAAGCTTGTAATTCAGCTATATTCTTAGGTCTAATAATTCTAGCTGAAATAGTTTTTAGTGCCGTACCAATTGAAGAGGCACTTTCACGAGTGGTTTGACGAAGAACAGTAACAATAGCAATAAATTCATCAATGTCTCCACCAAATGCCTTGAATGCAGAACCACCACGTTTAGCAGCTTCTATAAGATCAGAAGATTCAACAGCAAATTGTTTTGATACAGCATTAAGTTTTTCGAGAATTTCACCAGTCTGATCAATTGATAGACCAAACTGGTTTGAAAAGGCTAAGATACCTTCAGTGGCTTGTTCAATACCTGCAAACGTTGGTAACAATGGAACTCTAGCCAAATCTTCTAATGCAGCACGTAAATCAACACCTTCAGTTAAAGCACCGGCTTGAGCCAAAATTCTAGCTGCCTCAGCAATTTCTCCAGCAGCTACGCCAGTTTCGGTAGAAAGATCTAAGATGACGCCTCTTAATTCATCAAATCTTTCTCTAGTAGGATTCAAAACCTGATCAAGTTTCAATAATTGTTGTTCAAATTCCAAAGCTGCACTAGTAGCCGCACCTAACGCTGCAATTCCAGCTAAAGGTAAAGCAGTTGCTGCTACAAACCTGAGATATCGAGTTCCCGCTAAAGCTACACCTTCCCCAAAACTTTGAGCTTTCTTTGTGCCATCAGCCATATTTTTTGATGCACCAGCAACAGACTTACTAGCCTTATCAGATTCTTTAGATAATTCTCCCTGTGCTTTTGACGCTTTGCCCACAGCAGTGGCACTATTTCCAGCAGAAGTAACTGTCTTATCAAGCTGCTGATTAAGTGAAGTTATACCAGTAGCGTTAGCTGTTGTTGTAGCGTTTTTAATAGCGGCAGCTAATTTATTTTGAAACTCCGTAATCCCACGAAATTTTAATTTAAGCGTAGCGTCGAGCACAAAGGCCATTTAGCTCACCCGAGTCTTTCTTTTCCTTTTCTTGGATTTTGCTTTTGTCTTTAATTTAATGGGTTTCCCAGTGTCATCATCTATGAAAGGATTAGAATCAACAATAAAATCCCCTTCTTGATTGACTGGATTACCTTTAATGTCTACAAACTTCCCATTTTCGTCAATAAATCTTCCATCTTTATCTATAAGTTTACCTTCACTATCAACTAATCTGCCTTTACGATCCGTGAGTTTTCCATCCTTATTAAGATAATCATAATCTTTTAACCACTCATTTTCATATAAAGCAGCAGAAGGAGTATCTGTATTATATACCATACTAGAAAGAACGATCGAAGATTCAATAGCAGCTTGACTTTCTCCTCTATCAAGACAATCTTCAACGTTAGCAAAATAAACAGTTTTGTTTTCAGTCAAAACGCACTTAGTCATAAGAAAAGCAAACTTGCAAATTTCAGCAACAGCTTCAATTGTAATAGAATCCAATTGATTTCTTTTATTAAAAAGAACTAAAATTTCTTCGCGTAGCCCACGCATTCGCAACGCTATTTCTCTTCCCTGAGAAAGTTTGATTCCACCTCTTTGAAGTAATAATTCTAAAGCTCTGATTTCAATTGTTATATCTGCAAATCTTTTATCTTCTTCAGAACTCCAAATACCTCGTGATCTCATGTGTTCATCTAATTCTGCCCTAAGCATTAAGGGTTCTTGAACAACATTACCTTCCCTAATTAATTTAGCCATATGTCCATTATATGCAACTAATGCCTCTTGCATAATTCTGTGTCCTGGACGCTTAACAATGAGCTTAATATCATTTCCTTCATCATCCTTAGTCTCTACCAATACTTCATTCTTTTTGTCCATTATTACTGGCTCCTTTAGGTCTAATTTCCATATGATATCTTTCAAATCTCATATCATATAAATCTATCTCAGTTTGCAATGCACGCCTCTGAGCATTTCCCTTATTAAGAATATTCATCCTTACCTGATCCCATTTTGCCTTATTCATTTTCTGTTCT
>SDBT01010546.1_pt1 | contig 14915 bp, 9 predicted proteins | sample 2277101 | NCBI WGS metagenome assembly SDBT01 (sample SAMN10404973, study PRJNA504765) | marine sediment metagenome | isolation source: marine sediment core GS10_PC15, 103 cmbsf | place: Arctic Ocean: Southern Knipovich Ridge | collected 2010 | reverse complement strand
GATACCGGTACGGATCGGATCACCGCCGGATATACCGGCCGCAGCAAAAGCCGCCAGCCCGACCGGTGGTGTGTCATCCGCCAGGATGCCGAAGTAGAAGACAAAAAGATGCACCGCTATTAATGGTACGATCAGACCGGCTTGGGCACCCAGACTGACAATAACCGGCGCCATCAAGGTCGAAACCACAATATAGTTAGCTGTTGTCGGCAACCCCATACCCAGAATAAGGCTGATAACTGCGGTAAATAACAGAATCAACGACAGATTCCCGCCCGAGATGTACTCAACAAACTCGGTCATGACAAGTCCGATTCCGGTCAGGGTTACAGTCCCGACGACGATACCGGCCGCAGCAGTAGCGACACCGATGCCGATCATATTTCTGGCACCTGCGACCAAACCCTCAATCAGTTCATCAAAACCGCGCTTGAAGGAAAACTCATCGCCCTTTGTTTTACGGAAAACGCCTTTTAAGGGCCGCTGTGTGATTACAATAAAAATCATCAGCACTGTGGCCCAGAAAGCAGAGAGTGAAGGTGAAAACCTTTCCACCGTCAAACACCACATCAACACCACGACGGGCAGCAGGAAGTAATATCCGGCCTGCGCAGTCGGTCCCATCTCCGGCAGCTCATCGATCTCATGGAGGGTCTCAAGTTCCGGCACTTTACAGGCAAAAGCGAGAAGCAAAAGGTAGGAAACGAAAAGCAGTATCGAGACAATGTAAATGGCTGCACCGCCTGCTACGGTTTTAATCCAGCCTATCCCGTAGTAGGTTGCGCCTCCCATTATGATCATAAACAAAAATGCCATTACGAATGAGAGCAGTTTCCGGGCCAATGACTTGGTAACCGGTTTGTCCATTCCCTTAAGACCCATCTTACAGGCTTCAAGGTGGACAATATATATCAGCGCGATGTAGGAGATGATAGCCGGCAAAAAGGCGTGTTTGATAACCTCTATATAGGAGATGCCGACATACTCGACCATCAGAAACGCCGCAGCGCCCATCACAGGCGGCATTAACTGACCATTGGTTGAACATGCCACCTCAACCGCCCCGGCCTTTTCCGCCGAAAACCCGACTTTCTTCATTAACGGGATAGTAAAGGTTCCGGTCGTGACCACATTGGCAATTGACGATCCGGATATCAGGCCGGTCATCCCGGATGAAACCACCGCCGCCTTGGCCGGTCCGCCGCGCATATGGCCGAGCCCGGCAAAAGCGACGCGAATAAAGTAGTTGCCGGCACCGGCAGTTTCGAGCAGCGCGCCGAACAGCACGAACATAAACACCATACTGTTCGAGACCCCAACCGCAACCCCAAAAACACCCTCGGTATACAGCCAGTAGTGGGACATCCCCTTGACGAGGCTGGCTCCCTTGTGGGCAATGACATCCGGCATATAAGGCCCGCAAAAGGTGTAGAGGATAAACACGGCAGCGACAACCATCAGCGGCGGGCCAAGTGCACGGCGGGTCGCCTCCAGCAGCATAATCAGGCCGACAACAGAAACAATCAGGTCTAACTGGGTCGGAATGCCCGGACGGTCAGATAATTCTACATAGAAAATAAATAAGTACGCAGCACAAAACGCAGCAATCAGCGCCATAACCCAGTCCTGAACAGGGATGTAGTCTCTTGGCGATGATTTAAAAGTGGGATAGGCCGTATAGGCCAGAAAAATTGCAAAAGCGAGGTGGATCGATCTTGCCTCCGTATCGTTTATAACAAAAATATTAAAGATGTAAGGCAGGGGAGATGCGTACCAGAGCTGAAAAAGCGTCCAGATGAGCGGTACAAAAAAGAGGATTTTTTTCGGAATCGCGCCGGTTGGATTACGGGCACCCGTCTCCGTTTCGGCAATCAACTCCTGAAGCTCTTCTTCAGATGCCGGGATATTTGTCGGTTCGGTCATCGCGATGACTCCTCCTGTGAGGATAAGGTTGTTTTTCTATACTCTTACTGTGGGGTTGCTGCCGGAGGATATATTCAAAATTATCTCAACGAATTTGCAGAGCTGTTTTGCCGCAGAATGAATAACCAAAACCTAAGGGCTCGCTCAAAAAAAAGTGCGCCGCTGTCGCAGCGCACTTTTTCTCATCAGTTTGTAATTACATCAAACCGGCCTCTTTATAGTATTTCACAGCGCCTTTGTGCAAGGGGGCAGAGAGACCATCCTTGATCATTTCCTCTTTTTTCAGAACCTTGAAAGCCGGATGAAGCTTCTTGAAATCTTCAAAATTCTCGAAAACCGCCTTGACCACATTGTAGATGACATTTTCAGGTACTTTAGCCGAGCTGACAAAAGTCGCGCCAACACCAAACGTCTTGGTGTCGGTGGCGGTTCCGCGATACATTCCTCCGGGTATGGTGGCCGTTCTGTAGTAGTCATTCTCTTTTACCAGTTTGTCAATCGCTTTACCGGTTACCGGCACAAGAACTGAGTCGCATGAGGTGGTCGCTTCACTGATGGAGCCGCTGGGATGACCCACGGTAAATACGATGGCGTCAATTTTATTGTCGCACAGCGCACTGGCCTGCTCGGCGGACTTTAGCTCGGAAGCCAGTTTAAAATCATCATTGGTCCAGCCCAAAGCCTTCATCACCACTTCCATGGTGCCGCGCTGGCCGGAGCCGGGATTGCCGATGTTGACCCGTTTGCCTTTGAGGTCTTTAAAGTTTTTAATGCCGGAGTCCTTACGGGCGACAACCGTAAACGGCTCGGGATGAACTGAGAACACAGCGCGCAGATCCTTGTTAGGACCCTGTTTTTCGAACTTGCTGGTACCATGATAGGCGTGGTACTGCCAGTCAGACTGGCAAACACCCATATCAAGCTCGCCTGCGGCGATTGTGTTCAGGTTGTAGACAGACCCTGCGGTGCTTTCGACCGAGCAGCGGATTCCATGTTCTTTCCTGCCTTTATTAACCAGACGGCAGATAGAACCGCCGGTGGGATAATAAACACCGGTCACGCCGCCGGTTCCTATGGTAACGAATTGGGTTTCCGCCTGTGCGGTTGTGGGTGCAGCGCCCATAAACATGGCAAACCCGAACAAAAGTACAACTCCAAAAATTAAAGCTTTTCTCATTTGAACCTCCTTTTATTAAATAATCTGAAACGATTTATTTTTGCCAACATACTTGACTTTACGTCTGCTTTGTCCCACCCCCTTTCCTTCTGATTAGCTTGAAGCAGTAAATGCCGGATAGTAAATGAATTACATCCAATTAATAATTTATTTTTATAACAAGCCTTGTATTTAAACACAAGGGGTTTTTGACATTTTGGGTTTTGAAAACTTTGAAATGTTGCACAATCTAAAATAATCGCTTAAATAAAGATATAGCAACTACTCAGGCATATTGCCACAAAGGCACCAAGACACCAAAATTATAGAATTATTTTCTTTGTGCCTTTGCCTGCCCTGTGAAATCAACCGACTATTTCGCTGGGGTATCTTAGTGGCTGAACAATAACAATCTTCAGAAATCGAAAATGGAAAATGCGAGAAAAAATCCCCTGGTCAGCGTCATCATTCCAACTTACAACCGGGGATGGATAATAAAAGAGGCCATTGATTCCGTCCTGGCCCAGGACTATGTTAATTATGAACTCATCGTTGTGGATGACGGTTCAAACGACAACACACATGATATTCTCAATTCATATTGGAATAATATCCTGGTTCTCCGGCAGAACAATCAGGGAGTGAGTTCTGCAAGAAACCGTGGGCTTGCGGCATCATCAGGAGACTTTATCGCGTTTCTTGACTCGGATGATATCTGGCTTCCGCAAAAACTGTCCCTGCAGGTTGACTTTTTCAATTCAAATCCGGACGCTCTGATCTGCCAGACGGAGGAAATATGGATCAGAAACAATGTCAGGGTCAATCCCAAAAAACGGCATGAAAAGCCCTCGGGAATGATTTTTGAACCATCCCTGTCCCTGTGTCTGGTCAGCCCGTCCGCGGTGATGATTAAGATGAGTCTTTTTGAAGAAGTAGGTCTCTTTGATGAAACACTTCCGGCCTGCGAAGACTATGATCTCTGGCTCAGGATAAGCTGCCGGCACCCGGTACACCTTATCGATACACCGCTGATCATTAAACGGGGCGGACATGATGACCAGCTTTCCGCGTATCCTGGACTCGACAAATTCCGGATAAAGGCCATAAAAAATGTAATTGAAAGCGGCCTGCTTTCAACGGCGCAATATCAGGCGGCAATAAAAACCCTCAAAGAAAAATGCGCCATTTATGCATCCGGATGCCGCAAAAGGGGACGGATGGGTGAAGCGAAGTATTATGAAAAACTGGTAATAGGTAATGGGTGACAGGTAATGTTAAATTACCCTTTCTATTTCCCTTAATCTCTTTTCTAGCCGTTTTTTGGAAACCCGAACAGGTGTTTTAAGCTCCTGGGCGAAAACAGAAACCTTGTATTCTTCGATCAACCAGAAATACTCCTCAACGGCCGCTCTCTTTTCTTCAGATGCATCGGGTGAAAGTCCCTTCAGCAGTTCATTGAGACTGTCTGTAAAGAACCGGATTTCTTCGGCCTTTGTCCGGTCCTTTTCAAAATTGACCAAAGCTCTCCGGGCACGGATTGCTAAAGCCTTTATGTATCTTACAAGGTGGACAAGCCTGTCCATATCATAAATATCCATAAATGTTTCCGGCACCAGCCTGGCAAGTTCTTCCCTAAATCCCTTAAGAAACTCTATAGCAACAGCGTTTGCCTTGTTTTCGGTTTCCAGACGAAAAAAAATTGATCTTGTTTCATGATAAGCTTCAAGGACTTCCATGCTTTTGTCCATCAGTTCCCGGCCGTTTGAGAGTATTACCGGCGCTATGAATTCGGCATGGGAATAGAAAGCATCTTTGTACCTTATGTTTTTGCAAAACAGATCTTTGATGATGCTTTTATATAGCCTTTCTTCAAAGCGCGCAGCCCCCCCCAAATAATCGGCCATTTTTCCCAATTTTTTCGGAACGGTCAGGGCCTTTTTTAAAAATTTTAAGTCTTTTGAAAAATAGATGGAGAAAAGCATGGCAACACCATCTTTATGGGACTGTATGGCTTGGTCCTGGCGGCGAAAAAGGCGCAAATTAACGCTCTTGTTGTCCTGATCTCCAATTTCCAGCCCGGGATATACAAGCCATTTTGTCGATTTTTTTCCCTTTATGCTAATAATTTCTGGCAGATCCGGAAAGTCCCAGCTTGTTATGCCGGTCTTTTCCCATTTTTTTCTGGCAGATTCAATTTCATCCGATTCATCCTCATCGGCCTTCCCTGAAATATTCCGGCGCAAAATGGCCGGGTCCCTGCTGGAATGAAGTTCTTCGCCTTTTGGATCTGTGATCGATATGCGCATCTTAAGGTGGTCCGGCAGAAGATCATTAGGCCAGTCTAATGCAGGTATATCGACACCAAAGCGGCTGAAGATGAAATTCCCAAGGGCAGTGATCAAAGAGCCTTTGGCTTTTGGCATTTCATTAATGATCACATCAACCGTATTTGCCACCGGTACAAGTTGTCTTCGGTAAGCTTTGGGAAGACCTTTGATCAGGGCGGTTATTTTTTCCCTGTAAAGTCCGGGCACAAGCCAATCCATCGATTCTGAAGGAACCATGGGAGCAAAAGACGACGGTATTTTAACGGTTACGCCGTCGTCATTTTTTCCTGGTTCAAAACTGTAAGCACAATCAAAGCTCTGGTGCCCGAGATCAATCTTGTCAGGGAAAAGAGACAGCTCTTCGTGGTCCGGACTGTAGCGGCGTATGTCTTCGGGTTTCATTCGCAGGAAATGGTCGCTTCCCTTTTGCTTTAAACATTTGTCAAGGGTTCTGGTATCATAACATCCTTTCAGCCTTTTCCTGTAAAACTCAAACAATTCGATCTCACTGACCAGAAGATCCCTTCTTCTTACCCTGTCTTCCATGTCTCTGACTTCATCAATGAGGCTTTGGTTATGAAGCATAAAGTCAAACTTCTTTTTTACGTCACCTTCAACCAACGCGCTTTGGATAAAAATTTCCGACGCTTCGTCAGAATTGATTCTGCCATAAGAAACAGGTCTTTGGGGGACAATGATGAGGCCAAAAAGGCTGACCTGTTCTGATGCCACCACCTCGCCCCTGTTTCTTTCCCAGTGCGAATGTAAATATGTATATTTGCATAGGTCTCTGCCCAGGGGTTCCAGCCAGTTGCTGTCGATGTTTGCGCATGTCCTGGCAAAAAGTCTCGATGTCTCAACCATTTCAGCCGCCACGATCCATGTTTTTGTATTGTTGAACAGGGTTGATGCCGGAAAGATCATCACTTCCTTTCCTTTGGTTGCCTGAAAAATGTTCTTTTCCTTTTTCATGGCGATGTTCGAGAGAAAACCGCTCAAAATCGATTTGTGGATTGCAGCGTAAAGGGGACTCTTTTCGGTGACCGGCGTTTGAGGCAAAGTGCTCTGGACGATCCTGGCATCAGCAACATGGTTTTGTTGATGGTTTAGAGCGTATTCTTTGAGGATCTCAGAAATCTGGGCATGGATATCACGCCATTCCCTCATCCTTTTAAAAGAGAGATAGTGTGCTTTGCAGAATTTTTTCGCCTGTTTTAAGTTCCGGCTTGTGGTTTTTTCCTTTTGCCAGGTCTGGTGATATTTTTCCCAGATATTTAGAAGGGTGATAAAATCGGATGAAGGATCATTAAACGCTTTGTGAATCTGATCTGCTTCCCTGGTTTTTTCTGCGGGCCGCTCCCTGGGATCTTGAATGCTTAGTGCTGAAGCAATAACAGCAACCTCTTTCAGGCATCCCTCGGTCTGCGCTTCGATGAGCATCCGTGATAATCTGGGATCGATCGGCATCTTCGCCATAAGCCTTCCTTTTTCCGTAAGGGCAAAACGATTTTCCTTTTTTGACTTCTTTTTGACAGTTTTTTCAGCAAGGGCCCCGAGCTCATAAAGAAGGTCAAAGCCGTCCTGTATGCTTTTTAAAGCAGGCCTATCGATAAAGGGAAAACTCGATATATCGCCAAGTTTCAAAGAGATCATCCTCAGGATGACTTCGGCGAGGTTGGCTCTTAAAATCTCGGGCAATGTAAAAAAAGGGCGGGCGTCAAAATCCTCTTCGGAAAAAAGTCGGATGCATACACCGTTTTCTACCCGACCGCACCTCCCTTTGCGCTGGTCGGCACTGCTTTTTGATATGGTTGTAACCGGAAGAGAAGTGGTTCTTGACCTCGGTGTGTATTGGGATATGCGCGCAAGCCCGGTGTCGATGACATATTTAATCCCCGGTATGGTTAAGGAAGTTTCGGCAATGTTGGTTGCGATAATTATCTTTCGGCCGGGAACACGTGAAAAAACCCTCGACTGCTCGGAGGCTGCAAGCCTGGCAAACAAAGGAAGAATCACTAAGTCTTTGTAATTCCTTCCTTCGATGAGTTCGTAGGTTTCACGGATATCCTGCTCGGTGGGCATGAAAACCAGAATATCGCCGAAGATGCTTTCCTGCTGAAGTTTGTCAACTTCACGGACAGCCATCTCAACATGGGTCTGTTCGCCGCTTTCTTCGAGCTTAGGGTCAACCGGAAAATAACGTTCTTCAACAGGATACATGCGGCCGGAAACCTCTATCACAGGGGCGTTGCCAAAGGCCCTTGAAAATTTTTCCGTGTCAATTGTAGCAGAGGTGATAACTATTTTAAGGTCTTTTCTTTGCCTTAATAGTGTCTTTAAGAGTCCCAGTATAAAATCTATATTCAGACTTCTTTCATGGGCTTCATCAACAATGATTGTATCATATTCATTCAGATACGGGTCGTTCTGGGTTTCGGCCAGCAGTATACCGTCCGTCATGATCTTGATATATGCATTCCGGCTGGTCTTATCCTGGAACCGTATTTTGTAGCCCACGGACCTCCCCAGCTCCTCTCCGAGTTCTTCGGCAATACGTCGGGAGACCGTCGTTGCAGCGATTCTTCTCGGCTGGGTACACCCGATTTTGCCGTCGATTCCGCGCCCGGCGGCAAGACAGAATTTCGGTATCTGGGTGGTTTTTCCGGAGCCGGTCTCACCGGATATGATGACCACCTGATTTTTTAAGATGGAATCTATTATTTCGTCCTTTTTGGCTGTGATGGGCAGGCTTTCGTTATACGTCGGTTCCGGCCGGTTTTTCTTTCGCCATGACTTCTTTTTGATGGAAGTTTGAAGCCTTTTTTCGAGGCGAACAAGCTTTTTGTTTATTTTTTCATCAGTTGTTGTTTTGGCCACGGATTGTTTAACGCTCATAATTTCACGGCTAACGGCATGTCTGTCCGCACACATGGCCCTTGGCAAAAGTGACTCTATTTTTTTAACCCTGTTTATCATTGTTAATTGATTTAAACCTAAAACCTGGTGATTTGGGCCAAGTCAGACGTATAAACCTGATAGAAATCTTCGTGAAAAACAACTTTCATAATACCCTCATTTAAAAAGAGACGGTTTTTTTGCACTAACCCGCATGAAAAATTCGAGTTAGGGTTCAGTTTGCCCGACGGATTTGATTGCCGGACGGTGGTTGACCAGAAACATACCAAGGCTGACCAGGATCAGGGCCGCAACCAGGACGGGGCTGACAAACTCGTTCATTATGAGGACTCCGCTCAGGAATACACCCAGGATCGGGGTGAAAAAGGAGAATGCGTGCAGAAGGCTGACAGGGTAGCGGTGGATGAGTTCGAACCAGGCTAGATAGCTTAGAAATGCAACAATAATACACTGGTAAAAAACCGAGAAGGCCGTAACCAGAGAAAAGCCGGAGACTATCGGGTCTTCAAGGGCAAAACTCATGACAAACAGCAGTGGGGCCGAAAATAATAACTGGTAATAAAGGGTTTGCAGGGGTGAAGTCCGGTGGGCCAGATGTTTTTTTATGTAGACGGTTGTGGAAGCCCACAGCGCGCCGGCGGCGATGACCATAAGGTCACCCGGCAGTGTCGTGAAAGAGAACGATCCCAGGTCTCCGCCAAACAATGCCACTACTCCGCTGAAGGCCAGTATAAGTCCTGCGACCTTCCAAATGTTTAATCGGTCTCCTTCCAGAAAAAAATGAGCCTCCAGGGCTGCAAAGAACGGGGCGGTGTACAGTAATACGTAGACGCGGGAGGTCAGGGTGTATCCGAGGCCCACATAGATAAGACCGAACTCGGCGCCGAAAAACAGCCCGATTGCAATTCCGTGTATAACAACAATTTTTGAAGGAAAAATGGTGATTCCCTTGACTTTCATCCAGATAAAAAGGCAGAAGCCGGCCACCAGCGACCGCAGGCCGGCCATGAAGAGGGGGGCCAACTCCCGGCTTCCGATCTTGATAATGGCCATGTTGACACCCCAGATCAGGGCAAGAACCAGGAGGGCGACTATCGGTTTCCAGCGGAGTTGGGCGTTATATATCATATTGTAGGTTTTTTATCGTCAGGGAAAAAAGATATAAAGCATTAGCCCGAATTTCTCCGGGTTAGACAAGTTTCTTCCTTTTTTCAAAATGATAGACAAGCACTCCTATACTCTATCAAATTGATAGAAGGCTGTTGCCCGAGGGTTCCGGTACTGTTGCTCTATAATGATGCGGATGACGAATTTCCTGCTCATTGCTCTTTACTTTTTGAAAGGCGTGCAGAAAAGTATCTGGATGCGGAATGCCTGGCGATCTTTGGAATGTTACTTTCCGTCTATCTGAGAAAGAGAGCAAAGAAAGATTTAATTGTTAAATATGCCTGATTACCCTGCTTTTTGAAGGCGGCTTTCCCCGGGAAGGGGAGAAGGGCATTGCAAATATTTGATGCCCCGATTCCAGGAGATAACGATTGAACTCAGAAAAATTATTTAGGCGTTAATCTTATCTCTAAGTTTTCCGGAACATTTGAACGTTACGACCTTCCTTGGTGCCAGCATCATGTCGTCGCCGGTTGCAGGATTTCGTCCTTTGCGTTCCCTCTTCTGTTTAACACAGAACTTACCGAATCCGCTGACCAGAACATCTTCGTCGTTTTCCAGCGATTTTTTGATGATTCCCATAAGGTTTCCAATCAGTTGGGAACTTCTTTTTCTGGATAAACCAAGATGATTCTGGACAGTGCCGACAATTTGAGCTTTTGTAAGAGCCATGAGCAAAATACTCCTCTAATAAAAAAACAGTTTTTTGGTTAGTATTAACAGCCTGCGTCTGGAAGCTTCCGAAAGACAGTATAGGGTTTCCAGTTCCATGAATCCTCACCGCTATAACTATTTTTACATGTAATTATTTCTTTTATCTGATTATTTTTTATTTGCAATAAAAAAAATGTTTTTTTATCGATAAAATTTAGCAGGGGTGATATAAAACTATTTTTTTCATTAATCTCTCAGCCAGCGTACTCTGTTTTGATTTCGGCTTATCCGGGTTATGGTAATCGTAACTAATAAGTGATGGTAAATAAGATGATAAAAGCCCTACCCAGAATTTATTGAGAAGTTACTGGTAATCAAAAAAAGGTGGTGTTTTTGACGGAAAAATTAATTGTAAAACAGATCCCTGTGGGGCCGTTTCAGGTGATGACCTATCTGGTGGCGTGCCCCCAGACCCGGGAAGCGGTTATCATTGATCCGGCCGGGGAGGAAGATAATCTTCTGGCTTTGATTGAAAAGCAAGGCATCAAAGTCAAATATATTCTTAACACCCACGGTCATGCCGATCACGTTTTTGGAAACCAAAAACTGAAAGACTCTCTCAAAGTCCCTGTCTGCATGCATGAAGACGATGACCGGTTTTTTGCCGACGAGGCGGTTCGTGAGAAATCCTTAGAAGAGCTGGGGCTGCCGCCGTCCGATCCTGCGGACATAAGGCTGAAAGACGGGGATGTACTAAAAGCGGGTACACTCAGGGTCGAAGTGATCCACACACCGGGACATACGCCGGGGTCTGCCTGTTATCTTATTGACGGAAACATCTTCAGCGGCGACACTCTTTTTGTCGGTGCTGTGGGAAGGACCGATTTGATCGGCGGTTCCCTGGATACGCTTCTCGAATCTCTGGAGAAAAGGCTGATTGTGCTTCCGAAAGAGACCATGGTCTGGCCTGGACATGACTACGGAGATAGTCCCACGTCTACCATCGGCCGGGAGATGGAAGAAAACCCGTATATAACCGATTTTATTCTTTCCTAGATTTGATAATATTCATGACAACATTTGCTGAATTAAAAAAAGAGGGTACGCAATTATTTGGTGAGGTTGGAGCATGGGCTTTTGATGAATGGAAAAGGTTGAATGAAACTTATTTTAATGGAAAAAATATAGTCGGTGCGATTGTATGGGGATCAACGCCAAAGGGTGAGAGTTTGGGATATTATTCTGTAACTGAAAATCTCATCTATTTACATAAACATTTAATGCGGCCGGTTTATCCTACAAGTGGTATCAAGTGGGGGATGCGTCATTTAAATAAAAAGTTTGCAAGTGATGTTCTTTTACATGAGATGATTCATCAGACGATTCACCAGACAGGTGGATGGGTGGGTGAAACAAATCATAACAACGAGCGTTTTGTGGAAGAGGTCGATAGAATTGCCAAACTGCTTGGCATGGATGTCAGGGCTAAAGTTGTAAAACAAGAAATGATTCAAGGCAAAGTAACATGGCACGTCGAGCCCGGATGCCTGACCCTTAATGAACTATTCGAATTTCCCTATTTATCCAGACCCTATAACTATTATTACGAGTAATTTTGAAGATCCTGTAAGAAACCGTGTTTTAATGGATTTCACTATCCAACACTATCCAAATCATCGGGCAAATTTATTATATCTTTCCATTCTTTCTTTTTCTTGCCGGTGGCACATATTAATCAGCCATTTCCGGAGATGCTGCTTGCAGGATGGTTACATCTACCAGGGCCAAACCTTTTTAAGATATTCCAAACTGGGCCATAGATCCTCCTCCTTATGAGGTTCAAGTGTAATGATGGGGAATTCATTATTAGAATTTTTCAACAGTTTGAAGAGTTTTGGAAAGTTTATGTTTCCACTACCCAAAGCCATATGATCATCTCTTTCCCCACAATTATCATGAAGATGGAGCTGTCTTAGATATGGTCCAAGAGATTCTATCCATTTTACAAGGGAAGAACGGCTAAATACGGTCTGGTGGCCGATATCCAGACAAAATCCTACATTCTGATTTTCAAGACTTTCAAATAATATCAGAATATCATCAGGATCATGCTCATACACGTTCTCTAATATTAATTGGCTCCCTTCGCCCCTTATACCTGCCCCAAGCCATGACCAAATCTTTAGACTATTTTCTATCCAAAAGTCCCTCATAGGCCAGTATCTCTTCCAGTCGTAACCTGTATGACAAACAACAGTTATCGGCTTGAAAATAGGAACCAGTTTAAGCACTTGTTCAAAGCGATGCCTGGTTAGCGCCCTTATTGCAGGATCCGGAGATCCAGGGGACAGGTCCATAAAAGGTGCATGAAGGGTAATGCGCAAACCTCTTTCATGGAGTTGCTCAGCAATATAATTAAAATCAGTGAAAGAATAGTTTTCTAATGCGTCGGAACTGAGACCAATTTCCGGGTTGATTTTCTGTTTGATGAAAAGGTCAAGATATGACTCACAAAGCATTCCAAAGGGAATATGGATCTGAATTTTATCGATAAGCTGCTGCATAATCAATCTACATCATTATTAATATGGAACTTCGGGGACATCCTGTTGACCTTATATCAAAAAAAGTTTAATGAAAAAGGGGATATGCAAAAAAGCATAACCCCTTGATATTCCTGGTACCCCCGGCGGGAATCGAACCTGCGGCAAATGGATTAGGAATCCATTGCTCTATCCACTGAGCTACGGGGGCGTTATTCCACATTCAGTTGCTGGCCCGGATATATTTTGCATCTGGGAGTCAATTGATTGATGCGCAGAAAGCGTTCCAGGGATATGTTATGAAGAAGTGCAATCTGGTAAGGACTGTCACCGCGCTTCACCTGATAGGTTTTTGAACCATTAATTACCGGAGCCTCCTTTTTGCCTCCGGATATTTTTAAAACCTGCCCGATATAAAGAACCGTTGACTGAAGGTTATTTAATTCCTGGATTTTTTGAGTGGTGGTGCCGTAACGATTGGCAATAATCCAGAGCGAATCACCGCTTTTTACAACATGTGTTGATGCCTGCCTATAATTTTTTTTTCGGGTTGTATTTGCCCTTGCCACAAATTTTCCTCTGAGAGGTATCTTAAGTCTCTTACCTGCAACGATAAAGTTAGACCTTCGAATGTTATTCGCCCTGGCAATGCTTCTGACACTGGTACGATATCGTTTGGCGATTGTGGAAAGAGTCTCACCGAATCTTACCCTGTGGTATACATAGGCCCGCCGTGGCGGAGATGCAACCGGTATTTCCGGAAGCTTTGCAAGGAGCAAGTCTCCACTGTTCGGGGGAATTCTGAGGGGATATCTGTCAGGCGGTAATATTTTGTAACGCAGTTCGGGATTAAGTTCCTTCAGTAATTGTCTTGATACGCCAATATTTTTGGCAACATCTTTGAGATGGACCTGTTTTGATACCGTTATGATTTCGTATTCTAAAGGCGGATCCACAGGTATTGAATCGAGTCCGTATTTTTCCGGGTTATTGACGATGTGAAGCGTGGCCATAAATTTGGGGACATATCTTGCGGTTTCCCGGGGGAGCCGTTCGTAAAGATCCCAGAAGTTGTCAAGGTAGTTTATTTTCTGGCTCCGTATTACTCTGAGAACCTTCCCTTCCCCACAATTGTAGGCGGCAAGAGCAGTTGTCCAGTCGCCAAAAATTTTATGCAGTTCTTGTAAATACTCAATGGCGGCTTTGGTTGATTTAACAGGATCGATCCGTTCGTCAATGTATTTGTTCCGTTTGAGGCCGAATTTGTATCCGGTTGAGGGAATGAATTGCCAAAGCCCAAGGGCCCTGGCTTTTGAAAACGCATTTGCCTTGAATCCGCTTTCAATCAGCGGGAGCCAGGACAATTCAACCGGAAGACCGGCTGCTTTTAGGGCCGGAACGATCAATTGGCGATACTTGCCGGAGCGTTTGTATGATTCCATGAAAAATTTTTTTTCATTGTATTTGGTATATTGGTCGATTTCGGCCTGAATATGTTTATTCATCACCATGGGAATGGCGTTGTGATTTCCGTTTACAACAATATTGCGGGATGCGTAAATCTCAAGAATACGTTTTGAGATCGTAAAACGCAGGTCTTCCTTTTGCTGTATGAGCTTGGGGATGTCGTTGGTATCGATCTTCAAGATTAATGAGTAAGCCTGATCAAGTGCTTCAAGGGCGTTTTCAAGCTCACCTTTTTGCCAGAAGTCCTGGGACACCTGACAAAAATCAAGGGCTTCATCAAGGACTGGTTGTATATTTTTTATCAAGGAAGAATTTTCAGGTATAATATTTTCATTCTTTGAATGATCTTGGGCAGAAGATTCAATGTTATCTTCTGCAACGATAAGATCAACCTGTGATGATTCTCGGTCTTTATGGTTGACTTTTTCGGTCGATTCCGCAAAATCAGGGGCACTTGTTGAGGCCGACACATTATCCCTATCCCGGGAAACGGGGCTTTTAAAAAGAGCTTGTAAGCATCCGCACAAAAGAAACAACATTATTATGGGCAGCAAAAGAATGCGCGACTTTAACAAATCAGATTCCTCAATTTACTCGTTTTTATGATAATAAAACTTATAGAACCTTAGATTGACGAACTCGTAAAAAAAAGTCTTTTGCAAACGCCATTGTGCATTTTAGGAAAAAAGAATCATAAAACACCAAAATGCTTACATCATAAACTTCATGCGAAACCGTCAAAAATAAAGTTTTGTTAAATGA
>SDBT01010545.1_pt1 | contig 14916 bp, 12 predicted proteins | sample 2277101 | NCBI WGS metagenome assembly SDBT01 (sample SAMN10404973, study PRJNA504765) | marine sediment metagenome | isolation source: marine sediment core GS10_PC15, 103 cmbsf | place: Arctic Ocean: Southern Knipovich Ridge | collected 2010 | reverse complement strand
CCATCCTGAAAAACTGGTTGGGTCTGAAGGATCGGTTAAGTATCCATGCCACAGCAGAATTCCATGTATGCTTCTAACAACAATGTGTAATTCGTTGCCAAGCATGGATGCAGCTGGGCTGTCACATGTGGTGCCTGGCAAAACATTCCACCCACCCCAAGAACCATCATATATACAATAGTAAATTCTGTTGTCCAATTCGCGAACAACAAAGCGTGCGTGCGTAACGGGATCATATAAAATTGTTACTTCATCGGAAGCAATAGATATCTCTATATTACCAACTGAATTAATCGCTCGAACTTCAACTGTATGTGTTCCTTCAGAAAGAATTGAAGTATTGAAAAAGAAGTCTTCTTCGGCTTCGTCGAAAACTCCGTCGACTGGATATGCGTTTTGCCATATTTCGTTATTCACTCGGAATTCCACTTCAGCGATTGTATTTATTGTTATATCCCTGCCCCATCCCCGGGGATTATTATTCGGATATGGAGTAACAGTTGCGTTGCCAACATATGTCAAAACCGTTTCGTTGGGTGGATCTGGGAAATAGGGAGTTAGAACAGTGTTGGGTAATGTGTCTACGATGTCTTGGATACCGTCGCCATCAGTATCGCGCCATCCAAGTTGTTCCTTTGTATTAGTGCAAATCAACCAGGTATTATAATTCATTATACATGATGTTCCATCATTATCTAAAACGTTTAGATAACCACTATATTGAGGAATGCTATTGTATTCGTCAGTTGCATAATAGATGTGACCAGTTTCATGTGCAGCCAATTTGTCCATATTACTTATTCCCCAGCCATTGTTGTCATATGTCATCACCAAGAACGGCCCCCCATAATAGGCATAGGCAAATTTGTTGTCCGTGAACTTTCCGTCTGGGTCATTAGAACTGTCTACAATAAACATCACATACGCCCAATCGGTATCGTGTGTGTTTCGTAAATCGTTGGCGTAATCCCTAACCTGAGTAAAATAATATGTGCCGGGATAACCAAGGTAGGTCATTGCCTCGCTAATCCATAACTCATGACCAGAAGATACCTCAGTATATGATGGACGATTGATTGGTTCATAGCTTGTTGGAACGCCATATTGAATATCGAGGATAAAATTTATGTCTGCAGATGGATTTTGACTTGCTAACCAGTTCAGGCCAGTTGTTATCTCACTGATGACATTCGATTCTTCGGTTGTTGCCCAATTCTCTGTTGAGGGGTCAATGGCTCCATTGCTTTCCAAAAAAATCACTCCTACAGCTGCGCTACTAATCAAGAACTCGCTGGTCTCATAGTAACCTGCGACTGGAGGCACGGGTGCGCTAGTAGCTATTGAGAGTGTTTTTGGCAGATCTGGTGCAAGAAGTGCATCGTTGTATCCAAAAACAGAATTATTATCAGAAGGATCGTAGTAGATTCCAGACTCGTTGTTTGTTATGTTGTTTCCAGAGATTGTGTTAAAGTTAGAAGAACCATCGATGATGACGTCATAGTAGTTATCTCTTATGCTATTTCCAGAAGTATAGACATTTCCGTCACGTATAATCGGCGCTGTTGGAGGGTCAATTGCCCCATCAGCCCTAATAATCCCGCCCTGAGCTTTAATTGGTTGAACATTAAATGTTAAAAATAACACGTTAATTAATAGCAACATCAAAATTATTTTGGAAACTTTTTTAGCCTCCAATTTCATTCTACTCCCCCTTCATAATTATCACTTAATGTAATTCTATATATGACTTATAATTATTTATTTGAATCTACAACGCGTCAACCGTTTTCCTACAATCGATCTTTCGACTTTTTTCGTTAGTTTGGACACTGCAAGTGCTACCTTTATCTGAATTGAAAAAGGGTTTTTGTAAAAAAACAATAACCCAGTTTGGGTTTGGGGTTAAAATTTAACCTTTGAAAAAATGGGGAGTTTTCGCGAGAAATAACCAGTTTGAGCGAAATTATCTTTAACTAGACCATTTATTTCTAAATGTAAAATCTCGTATAGGTCATAAAATGTTCATTGCTGCAGTTCCCTTAATGTTTTGATCCATTTCTCTGAGATTTTCTTAACGTCAAACAACGAGGCTCTTTCTATGCAATTTTTCCTCATTTTCTGGGGATAGCCCTCCTTCCAAATTTTGGAAGCGAGACCCACCAGTTCTTCATCACTGCTTGCAAGCCAGCCTGTTAAGCCATTTACAACAGATTCACTGGGTCCCTGTATATTGTAGGTGAGTACTGGTGTTCCAGAAGCCATGCTTTCGATAGGTATGTATCCGAATGGTTCATGGGCGAACGTGAAAAGGACGTAGAGGGCGTTAGAGTAAAGATTCACCAGTTCTTCGTTAGAAACTGCGCCTAAGAACTGGATGTTTGGGTGCTTGGTGATGTAGGTTGGCATGCCCGATGCCTTGTAGCCAAAGGCTTTGATTTTCACGCCTTTGTCGGCTATTTGCTTTATGACTGCGAACTTGGTTTCTTTATTATAAATTCCGAAGTAAGTTAGCACGTAGTCGTTGGAGGGTTCTGATGTTGCAGGCTTGAAGATACTACAATCTAATGGAGGAGGAATTACATCATCAACTGTGACGTCAAGATCCCTATACATTGACGCGCAAAACATTGAGTTTGCTATCACTGAATTTGATAGATAAGCGTGGTCTCTCACGGTTTTCTTTTCTAAATATTTCAATATTGGTGCAATCAAGCCGTAGATGTACTTGTAACGTGCAGGCATCTCAGAGCGCATGTCATCGAGGGCTCTTGTTATTGGACCCTGTGCATAATATACGTGAGACTTGATCTTGATACAAGATGAAGTGTTGATTACTACATCGGTAGTGCCTAAAATATTTGAGGGGGGCGTAATTTTCGGTCTGAGCAGTAACTTTGCCCAAGCTTCAAGGATTGGAACTGAATATTTTGTGCTGAAATTTGAACCTAAGCTTTTGACTTGAATATTATTTTTCTCCATGGTTTTCTTAACTTCTTCGTTGACGCTTGGAGAAATAAGAGTAATTTTGTGTCCATTTTTCTGCAGTTCCGTAGCTAAAAGAGATGGAGGTCTTGTAGACCCTAATGTAGTCAGAAGGGGATCGGTGATAAAAGTTATGTTCATGAATTTAACTCCATATACATTTATGTCAGCGTTTTTAGTGATTCTATCACTTTTTCGGTTGATTTATCTATAGTAAATTCTTTTAGGGCTTTCTCCTTGGCTTTTAACCCCATTTCAGCGGCAAGTTGTTCATCATCTATCAAACATTTCATATGTTTTGCAACATCTTGCGGATCATAGGGATTAACTAGAAAACCATTCTCTCCATTCGTGATAAACTCTTTTGTTCCTCCCTGATTTGAAACTATTGAGGTCTTCCCGAAAAGTGCTGCTTCCACGGGAACTAGACCAAAGGGTTCATGGAAGGCTAGATGAACTATAAATTTGCAGTTTTTGTAGTAGCTTACGAGTTCTTGTTCATTCACGTGAGATCGAAAGATTAAATCGCTTAAGCCCAGATTATCTGCCAATGATTGAATCTTCTTTTTTAGTGAACCGTCCCCTATTATGACAAGTTTCGTTTTTAATCTATATTTTAGCGGAAGTTGGTGATACGCCTTTAATAACGTAAGATGGTTTTTCATCGAAATCATCGCCCCTATGGATAGCATATAATTATTCGAGCTATGATTCACACAGTTCTGGGTTTGTTGTTCAATCTCTATACCTGGGTATGCAACTGTTATCTGATGCTTTATGTTGTAGAGTCTTTCGATGACTTTTCGGGTGTAATTGCTGTTGACGATTATCTTTGTGTAACGTCTTACCGTTATTTTGTCTATAGCACGAAGAAAGTTAATTGAAAAGTTGTATAAGACATTAGAAAGAAACAGGGATGTCAATGATTTCCCGTAGCATTCTTTGCTGGTTGGTCTGATTGTGGAGCTTAACTCCTTGGATGTTATTCCCGTCAATTGGCTTTCCCATAAAGCACGGAGTGGCTCTCCACTGTACCAAACAAGCTTAGCTTTGAGACGTATTGTTAGATAGTAAGCTAAAAAAGGACCAATATGATGATGCACAAGCACTACATCAAAGGTTTTGAGATGCCCTATCAGTTTTTCTATGTTTCGAAAACCCTTGAAAGAGGGAGGAACCCCGAAAGGTAAAGTGTTTAATGCCATGTTTGAACGTGCCCTTTTCTCCCAATCAGGAGGTAATGGACCGTTATAGAACAGTTCTATGTCCAAGCCCAGTTTTTTCATACCTATACCATGGAGTATAGCCATTTTTTCGGCTCCTCCGAACCTGCCTAATGCATGGTGAAGAACTGCTATCTTAATTGTCACTCCCCCTCTGTTTGAAATACATGAGAATTACGTTTTTGATGCGAATTTTTCGTTTTAAATAATTCCAAAAAGGTTCAAGCTTTTTGAATGGGATAATTATTATCGCCACTACGATGATAATCGTGATCATCGAAATTTGTAATCCAATGTCAGCGTAGGTTTGACCTGTGAAATATATCGTTACATCGAAGTTGCCTGTTTTGTTTATGTAGAATCCATTGACTAGGGAATACACGGGGATTGACGATATCTCTTCATTGTCTATGTAGGCTCTCCACAGTGGGTGATAGGACTCTGAGAATATTAGAATGAACGGTTCATCACTGTTTTCGACGTGAGCCTCATATTTGCCCGAGTTTATTTGTTCATAGCTTACGTTTGGACCGGACTCTGCTTCAAACAAATCATCCAAGAAACCGAATTCCCCTTCGTCGTTGAATGCCATTATCATCGCATCGAAATCTACTATCCCCGTGGCGCTAACGGTTACGTTTTGTTCGCCAGCGTTGAGATAAAATGGTCCAATCTCGTAACGTCTAATTTCTGTGTCGGTGCTGTTGCAGGAAATAACGGTTGTTGTGTTGTTCACCGTTATGTTCAGAGTTCCATAGCCCAGACCAAAAGCCAGTTGAGAGGAAACTCTGTAATATCCATCCTGAGAAATGAACACTTTTTCTGAAACCGTTGACATGTATGCTTCAAGTTCCCATATACTTACTAGATCGTACAGCTTCGTAACGGCTGTTACATGTATCCTTAGTTTGTTGGTTTTTACTGGTTCTTCGAAAACATATGTGCAATTGAGTTTGGTGTTTTCTTTCACGTTGATTTGGTTTATCCAGCCGGTACCATTCCAAGTCTGGATTGTATAGTCTTCTGCGTATGCCGTTTCAAAAAGTATGTGTGCTCCTGTAAGCTCCTGCGGGGTTTCCCATTCAATTTGCAGCCACTGAGGCATTGACTCATGAGGTTTAGAAGCCCATCTTGTTTCTGCGTTTCCGTCGTTGGCTCCATCCGCCACCAAGCTAATGGTTTCCCATACTCCAACCGAGCTGACAGACGCGTTGCCCTTGGGTGAAACGTTCAAGCCAGACTCTGTTGTGTGAAGTCTAAAGTCATCTAACGTAACGATTTGTTCCTCGTCTTCAAGCGAGTAAATGATCAATTGATCAAAAGCTATTTTTTCTGAGGCACCAATTTCTATTATGTGGCTGCTGGCGTTAAGGTAGACGGGACCCCCCTCGTACCACTCTGCTTCTGCGCTGGAGCTGAGCTGGTGTATAGCGACTGTTGTGTTATCTACCTGTAGTTGCGGAGTGCCTTGGTTTGGACCTTGAGCTAAACGAATAGCAAACATGTATTGACCTTCGCGTAAAATTGTGGTATTAGCTGCAAGAGATGTTAGTGGTGAGTTTGACTCTAGAACGTAGCCTTGGTATGGTACTTTGGTTAGATGCCATCCTGATGGAATATCAGATGTAAATGTATGGAGTGCACTTAGAATGTGAATTATTCTGCCGGGATAGTTCTGAATTTGGTTAAGCACTTGTTCTTTTTGGTTTTCTAGTGTGGATGATTTTACAACTGCAATGGCATCAATATCATTCCAGCCTGTTGCATCGTTTGTGAGGCTTATTTTATGTTTTCCTTTCTCTAAATGTAGAGAAGCAATATTTACCCATTTCAGTCTAGTCCAACTATCTGAAGAAGACCTTAATCTTTCGACGGGGATGCCATCAACATGCACTACCAAATTGCCTCTATGTTGTGTGAATCCGATTCGTATCATTACTTCATAATTTCCGTTCTCATCTACGTCAAACGGTATCGTTACTTTGTTATTTCCACCTGTTGTCAAAGTGGATCCGCCAAGAGTAAGTACCCCAAATTCTCCCCATGAAGTGGAGCTCCCCCAGTAAGCTGTGTAATTTCGACTTGGTATTGCATACTGTTCTGCGTGTATCACATTCATGTCTTCTGAAGATAACATAACTAAGTCCAGCAAGTCACTGTCGTCGAATAGAATTGTTTTTGAACTGTTAAGCACTGGTCTTTCCAAAAAATTAGGATTTTCGAATTGATCCGCGAAAACGAATATGTTTTGGTTAAAATTGAATGAATCAATCTTTGATGTATCAAAAAAGCTCTTAGCACCACCAACAACTAGCACGTATGCACTAGCGCCGGAGATTCTTGGGTTGTGAAAAATGTTTTCTAGTATTATTGAGCCGCTTTGGTTGTAAACAAGTTCTGTTCCTTTTTGGTTTACAAAAAATGATGTTATATTTTCACTGGCATATTCGGGTAAGACAACATATTTGTAATCAAAAGTGCCGAGCAATTTTAACATTTTGTCACTTAAATAGTTCCTAGCTACTCCAAAACGCAGATAGTTGACAAATTGACGAGAGTTACCCATATGACCGCCGTCTCCGAGAACAGGCTGGTCGTGGATAAAGGCGCTATCAAAGCCAATATCATGCCCCCATCCGAGACTAGTTAGCATTCCGCCAGATGCAAAATCCGTTTGTGCGTCCGGAAGTAACTCCCACTCGGCGGGGCTCAGATTTACCGTAATAATTTTGAATTCCTGTGGCTGGTTTGCAATCCAGTTGTAGGGTGTGACGAAAGTTTCAGGAGGCTTGTAGACTTGAAGACCGTTCTCGAAAAAGAACCAACATGAAAAGAAACCACTTATCAAAATGAGAATTAGTAGCAACGTAGAACCATAATATAGAAACTTTTTGATCCGTTTTAGTGCTTTATTGAGAGCGGTGAATGGAAAATTTTGTTTCTCAGTATCTTTTGGTGGCAAAGTTCTAACGGTTAACTCTGAATGTACCTCTTTTGTTTGTGAGTGTTTTGTCTTTAAAATGTAACCTGTAACTATGCTTACCAGTACTGAAATGAAGAATGCATTACTGAAAGCGGTTATCATAGCGAATCTGTTTGCTGCTCTAAAGACAGAAAAATGAGGAATGTTGAACCAAGACCACTCAAAGATATTTCCATATGGAGGATTGGGGCCTTTTGCTAAAAATATGGAAACAAGGCAAGCAATAAGGAAGAAAAGGGTATACCTATCTGTTTTAATGAGAACTGTTGAGTAAGCAATTAAAAAAATGGCAAACATAATTAGTGATACAGGCATAATTTGTAGACTGATTTCAGAAGTAACATCAACAATGTTAATGTATCCATATTGTTCAACGCCACCCAAAACAAATGCATCGGACATGTTCTGGTAGCTGTTCATATAAGCTTCTTCTATTGTGTAGCCGAATTCTGCTGAATAGAATGGGGCACGTATATTGTTCATGAATGGCATGATGTAGAATGCCGATAAGAAAAGAAATATCGTTCCTGAGAAGACCACCACTTTCAGAAATCTTTTTGTTCGATTCCAGAAATGAAATTTGTTTTGTGGGGTAAAAAGGTAGAAAACTGTGAACAGCGCTAAAAACACCATATAAATAACAACTAATAATGGGTTGAAAGCTGTTAAACAGATTGATAATCCCACTGCAAACATCGTCAGGTCTTTGAATCTTCCATGCTTCAATGCTCGATTTAGTAGCAGAAACAATAAGGGAGCGAGAGCGTAGCCAAAAAGGATCCCAATGTGCCCCTCAGTAAACTGTGTGAAAAACCATTGGTTGAGTATATATACAAGGGATGCTGAGAGGGCCGCCAAGTTGTTGCGTGTGTAGTGATATGCAAAAGCATACATTGAAAAGCCGGCTACAATGAATGTGGAAAACATGAAAATTTTCACTGTTACTGCGCCGCTTTGACATACTGAGTAAATCAGCATAAGAAAGAAATCTATAGAATTTATTCCTTCAACAAAACCAAAAGAATATGGTCGCCAAAGATTTAACCAGCGAAAGTCGTGTCCAAACAGGTATTCTCTCGCGATCCATCCTAATGTATCTCCTCCTCCGGGCCAACCGCCTGAAAAGATGAAATTACGAAAGATTATGATTGCTATGAATGTGATGATACCGAAACTGATTATGGTCCCTTGTTTCTGGTAAACTGTATCTTTTATCCGATTAACAAGTTGCACAATCGAATCCACCTGCGAATTGCTACGGTATTAAGACTGGAAAACTCCTTATTATTTGATTTGCGCTTTGTATGCTTAGTCCTTCATTTTTTACACTTGCTTTCCATATTTTCAGCTTGAAAATAACATAATCATGATCAGAAGTCGAGTTCTTGAAGTTGTTTTCATTAAATGATTAGCTAACGGTTTTGCAACTTAGCTTTTTAGAATTAGGCAATCATCGAATTGACGACAGATCATCTGACCTTTTTATGTAATGTTTTCTTCACTATGCTGTTAACAAGCAGTTTTTTCTAGTAAGGCGATTTGTGAAGAGCCATATTCTTTAACCACTGGCAGCCAATTTATTATTCGGTCAGCGATTCGGATTAACGGAATTAACAATATCGGCATTTTGTGCCTTTGTAAAAACGCTATTGGAAAATGGCAATCAACAATGCATTTAATGGTTTTAAGATATTTTTCAGGCGCCCATTTTGATATAATGTCCTTGATCCTCATTTCGTAGATATGTCCCTGACCGACGTTTGCGAAAGGCTCCTTTTCCGGTTTGATTAACTTCAATTTATTCATAAGGTAATAGAAGAGGTTTTCACCAGCGACAGTTAGCAGCAAGTATTTTTTGCTTGTTCGCGTCAACTCTGCGAATACCTTTTTGGGATCTGGAACATGCTCTAAAACCTCTGAACAGAATACAAGATCAAAACAGTTGTCTTTAAAGGGGAGATTGGATGCATCTCCTAGAACCAATGTAGCTCCGCAAGTGTTGATTTTTGCTTTGAATAAGTAAGCTTTGGATATGTCTAATCCAACTCGATGAAATTCGGGTGATGAATCTTTTTTTGTTATAAACTTTAGATAATATCCCTCGGCACACCCTACTTCTAAAAAGTTTCTAAACTTGAGGAATTTCATTATTTTGAGAAGCGCCTCAAAACGTGTTCCGTGCCAATATTTACTCCATGCATCGCCAAAATACATTTTTTTCTGATGATCAGATAGTAGCCGAGCCTCTTTCTCGTAATATTTTCTTCTTTCCATTTTTTGTCATCCACAAAAGTTACTCTTCTTTACGTGAGATTCTGGTACAATTCATGGTACATTGTGCTTATTTTATCCCAAGAATATTTCTCGATAACGGTCTTTCTTGCGTTTGCTCCCATTTTTTTCATGGTGTTTTCGTCGTCCAATATTTCATTGATTTTTGTGGCAAGAACTTTCGGTTGCGCTGGTGGCACGAGCAGTCCATTTTTTTTGTTTTGGATTATTTCTGCTGGTCCTCCGATGTTGGATGCGATGACTGGTTTTGCGCATGCCATTGCTTCTATTATGGCTTTTCCGAAGGGTTCTCCGAGCGTTGGGAAACAGAAGATGTCACATCGTTGATAGTATCGGGGCATCTCATTGTGCGGCACTAAACCTTCAAAGATTACTTTATCATTTATTTTCAGTGCTTCAGTTAATTTCATTAGATACGGTTTGTCGGGGCCATTTCCAACTATCCTAAGTTTCACGTCTCTGTGTTCCTTTGTTACCATATGCATGGCTTTTATCAGATGTTCTACGCCCTTTAGTTTGTAGAGGTAACCCGCGAATAATATTTCGTAATCGTCTTTCTGGGAACGGTTCTTTGGAGGCTTGAAACGCTCTGTGTCTACTCCCAAGGGTATCGTCCAGATCTTTGTTTCATCAAAAAAGTTTGTGTAAAGCTTTTTCACTTGATTTGTGATTGCTATTAGTCTGTCACATTTTTGGATTGTTTTTCTGTGGAGCTTAGCCGTTATTTTTGACAGCATTTTCTCGTCTATGGGTCTTGGATATATGTGAGCTGATATAGGACCGAAAACAAACGGCTGTTTCTTGCTTTTTCTGAGGATTGCAAGAAGATCGAAAGTTTGATTGTGAATTGCGGGTAGCATGTGATGTATGATGTCGATTTTTTGTTTTTGCAGGATTTCTAAAGACTTTCGGTAACCGCGGATTAACATTTCTGTGTGACTGAGATATTTTTTTACGGGATTGATGGTTGGCGATATTTCGAAGGAGCCTGTTTGGTGGAATCTAACATTACTTAAAGGCTTTTTTATGTTAACTCGGGCTGAAATCGCTTCAAAATGGTAGCCGAATTGTTCCAACTTTTGAAAAAGGTTGTAGCATGAGATTCCTTCGCTGGAGAGAAGGTGATCCGTGAGAACATGGGATGCTGATGGAACTAGGATCTCAGCCATTCTTTAACCTCAGCGCACGGGTGATCTTGAGTTAAGCGTCTTCAGGATATGTGAAAAAGGTTAAGGGTGCAAATTGTCGAAATTAATGTGTGAAAAATGCACATTTAATGTTTTCTTTCAAAAAGTTGTTCCCATGAAACCTTAAAAATGTATTTTGAGAAAGCTGCTATTTCTGTTCGAGTCAGCTTTGATTTTCCTTTCTTCCTGTTTTCGAAGACAATGGGTATTTCGCCTATTTTCGAGTTTTGAAGTTTTGCCTGTCGGAGAGTTTCGATTTGGATTTCGTATGTTTCGCTGTGAAGTTGTGGAAGTGCCTTTACGATGTATCCCTTGGAGTAGCATCTAAAACCGCTTGTGAAGTCGTTTATTGCAAGTTTGATTAGTTTGCCTGTTAGTTTGTTGGCTACTTTGCTTATTATTACCCGGCTGAGTTTCCAGCCTTTGAGTTTTCCTCCGTTGCAGTACCTGCTCCCGATGACAATGTCGCATCCATTTTCGGCGAGTTTTAGTAGTCTTGGGATATCTTTGGGGTTGTGTGAATAGTCTGCATCCATTGTGATTATGTATTTGGGTGTTTTTGGTAGCGCCAAGAGAAATCGGAATCCATCTGTGATTGCTGTTCCTAGCCCCATTTTGCGGGGTCTTTTTAGTAACAGAATATTTTTGTTTTTTTCTTTTAGTTTACAGACAATATTTTGTGTTTCATCAGGGCTTGAGTCGTCTATGACCAGTAGAGTGGAATTAAGTTTTAGGTTTTCGATTGCGTGGATGATGTCTGCTATGTTTTCGGCTTCACAGTATGTTGGAAGGATTATCGCCACCTGGCACTCATCTATAGAGTTCACATTTTCACCTTTTCTATATTTCACCGTTTTTGTCGTGCCTTGTCCGTCTCGGCGAGGATGTGGTGTATGATTTCTTCGAGTGCCATTCTTTCGGATTCGGGCATCTTGTAACACTCTTTGAATCTTTCTTTGAGTTCTGGATGTTCGTGTGTTAACTTTTCAACTTCGTTGCATATCCACTCGGCCTGTTTCAGGGTTGTGGGAATCAAGTTGTTGACGAGAGCCTTGAACTCTTCTATGTTGATGCTCTCTGTCTTTTTTTCCTGTTTCAGTTCCAACCCCTTTCACCGTTCTATGCGTTATTTATTGTTCATTAATAACCTTTACCATATATAAACAGTAGATCGACGACAAAATAATTAAAGGTTGGTTTTTTGTTTGTGACTGGTTTAAGGTCTAGATACCGTTAGTGTACCGTATATGGAAAAACTTTTAACCTGAATGTTACGATTATCCAAAAGACGGATTAAATTGGGGTTTTTGGGTATGAGCTTGATTTTTAAGAAGCCAGAAAAAATTGTTGGATACATGTTGCTGGTCGTTGGGCTTATCGTGGTGATTATTCCCACCTATATTGGCATTTCGGTAATTTTCACGGGCGCCTCTGCTATACCAGAAATCCTTGAGGCTCCTACCCTTTCCTTTGATGATGTTACAATCCCTATAGGTGATGAGAGTATTATTATTCCAATTTCCGATGCTGATATAAACGAAATAATGGAGAGTACCTTTCCATCAGTCAACTTGGGTCTATTTCTTGTGCTCGCGGTCATTCTGATATCTGCGGGTAGTGTAATAATGGGGAAGGGTGTGGGTCTCATAAAAGAAGTAAAACTGAAGACTGAGATGAGTCAGTGAAGAGATAGAGGTTGAAAAGGAAGGTGACGAAAAAGAGGAATAGAGAGTTGTGATATTTATTGGCATAAAACGCACAAGACAAACTACGTATTTTGCACAGAAAAACAGAATTTTCAAAAAATTACTCAATGACTTGAAAGACTAAGCATAACTCACACCACAAAACACAACAAACCACCTTGAAAGGAGAGGTAGTTCAAGAATTCACTTACTATGTTCTTGGTTTTGTTCCTGTGTATGCGGTTCGCCTAAAAAAAGATGTTTGGTTTACTAAATTAAATAATGACCAGATAAAATTGGTAGAAAATTTTCTCGAATCAAAAAATACTAGGTTTTGGGTTGCTATTCTGTGCAAAAATGCGTGTAAAACATGAGTTTGAGGGTTTGGTTACATCACTAAAAAGTTGTAAATCAATTTCAGAAATACGATGCATACATGCGAGGGAAGAATCTAATTATGCCGAAACAAATAGGTTTGTAGGAGGAAAGTTCACGTACTCAAAAGCGTTATCGTTGATTGGCGTGAAGGAGAACAAGAAACCATGAGCAATTTTGATTTACTGAAAAAGGATGCAAGTAGAGCCTTGGATGAACTGTTTCGGCAACGCGAAATTATTGATGATTTAACCGTTAGAGTTCAAAAATTAGAAAAGAAGGAGAAAAAACAAGTTGAATCTTAATTTAGGTTGTGGTGGAAACGAACTAGGACACATATCATTAGAAAGTCTTAATACAATTCATGTCGATTTAAATCGTGATGCATATTGGAAAAACGTTAGAGGTGATGCCCACCATCTTCCGTTTACAGATAAAGTGTTTCACCTCTCTTATTGCAGCCATGTTTTGGAACACGTTGATAATCCACTGATAGTTCTCCAAGAACTGAAACGAGTAACTCGGGAAACCGTCATTATTAAAGTTCCGAACGCTTCATTCTATAAAAACCTAAAATGTAACGAAACTCACATTTATTCTTGGAACGAATATACTTTCTACAATATTTTAAAGCGTGTGTTTTCTGGCGTCACAATAAAGAACACCCGATTAATTAGAAACAAACGAAGATACTTAAAAAAATTAATCAATTACGCTTTAGTCACTTTTTTGGAATCTAATGAATTATTCGCAATTTGTAAACTTTAGGGAGAAAAAACAAGTTGACTAAAAAACCATTACAGGAACGAAAAGAATAGACTATATTCTTTGGCAATTTCAAAACATCAATGTAACTGGCTTCAAGAAATGTATGAGATTGTGGATGCTGAAGTTGAGGGTTTGGTTACATCACTAAAAAGTTGTAAATCAATTTCAGAAATACGATGCATACATGCGAGGGAAGAATCTAATTATGCCGAAACAAATAGGTTTGTAGGAGGAAAGTTCACCTACTCAAAAGCGTTATCGTTGATTGGGGTGAAGGAGACAAAAAAATGAAGTCTATTATAATCCCATCATTAACAGAAAACCCCAAAACACTAGAAAGTTTAAGAAACTTACCATTCAAACACGAAATAATCATTTCCAATAAACTAGGATTAGGCCGTGCTAGAAACTACGGCGCGTCTGTTTCTAAAGGAGAGCTTTTAATATTTCTTGATTCAAACTTAAAACTTCACAAAAAAATATGGGAACTGCTTCTATCAGTTAAAGAAAACTCGTTTATCATGGCTTTTGATGGTTTCTCGCACGGAGGCAAACCGGAGCCTATCACACAAGTGTTTTGCATACGAAAAAAAGATTTTGAAAAAATAAAATTCTCAAACAAAATAATTTACTCCGGAGAGAATCGCGACTTTTTCTTAAGAGCAATAAAGAAAGGGTTAACTCCAATTCTGTTTAATCCTCGGGGATTCTACAATCACATAGACCATGACATAAGATCATTAAAAAATAGTTCTACACTTCTGAAGTTTACAAACGAACATGCTAAATTGCTTGTTGCACATGGCGGATATGTTAGAATTTACAAAAGTTACTCAAGATGGTTTTTACCGTTTATCTTTCCAAAATCTTACAAAAAACTAACAATCATTTCTTTCATTAAGAAATTAACCATTTCAACCATACGAAATATCCTTTTCTTTTTTAATCTGATTAAGGGAGTAGATTTGTAAAAATGTTTTAAACCTTAGATGTTGGCTGCGGTTCTCAAAAGGAGAAAAACAAAAAATGAAAGATGGTGGATAAGAACATGAACCATCAGAAAAAAGCAATATTGTAAATAATTAGGATTGCTATTTTAGTGGACCCCAATTATAAGCATTTTTTAGCCGTTTTACGACAAATGATACGATTTTCGAGTTTGTTTCATGTGTGGAACCCACATTGTATCGGTAAATTCACGATAGTATCACACAACATACACGCATTGTTAAAGTGGACCCCACAAGTGGAATCCACTTTCTGCATTGTGTAACACTACTGTATCACGGGTCCCGTGTTACGGTAACACGCTGTAAACCTGACTGTATCACGGTGTCGCACGCTGTTTCATTGTTGTATCTTACCGTAAAACCAATATTTATTTACAGTTTACGGTAAATCTATTACCGTAAATTATATCT